>Ga0209463_1001632_pt1 | contig 13403 bp, 12 predicted proteins | sample AgamicMgSfrz_FD_187169 | JGI IMG/M metagenome (GOLD analysis project Ga0209463, IMG submission 187169) | Agave microbial communities from Guanajuato, Mexico - Mg.Sf.rz (SPAdes) (version 2) | ecosystem: Host-associated > Plants > Phyllosphere > Phylloplane/Leaf | place: Guanajuato, Mexico... | reverse complement strand
GGAGAATCCGACAATCAGTGCAACCGGCAACAGCGTCGCCAGCAAAATAGGTTCCATCGTCATAAACGGAACGGTTACCGAGAAGACGGCGGTTGTATGTCCTGAAGGAAATGAGTGGTCCGTCAGGGGATTGCGGAATGTGATCGTCTCCGGCATGGCCAGATATGGCCGGATGCGAGGATACATCCTTTTGGCGATTGCTACCGGAATATGGCTTACAGCCAGAGCAATACACGCCTGAAGGCCTGTCGTATTCCAAGGAGCTGGAGCAAGCAGCCAGATCAATAAGGATACGGCAATAGAAAACGTTGCTCCGCCCAGATGGGTGAGATAGTACAGCCAAAAATTCATAAATCGATTATGAAGTCGACCATTAATCCACATAAACACATTGCGATCGTACTCTTGAAACTTAACGAATAAACGGCTCATATTGGCCTCCTGCCAGTCAGGCCGCCCGAATTGGCGGCAGTATTTCCGGTATATTTCCTGTGTCCGGTGTTGTCCTGATTACTATATAACCGTTTTTCGTGAAGTTCAGGTTATTTCAGGTATATGTTTATCATATTTTTAAATGTTGTCCTTTTCAAGAAGAAGACATGTGAACAACGTAAAATTCATGTTAAAGAGTGGTTAATCATCCAACTTAACTTTTTGACTCGGACGAGCTAAAAAAGATACAATGATTCAACATGGCTGAAATGAGGTTAAAAAAATGTGAGTTTTATATTGAACTTTTTGATGTCCGTTTGCGTTATTTGTTGTGAAGCCTCTGGTTGGACAGTACTGGGTAATGAAAAAAGCAGGGACTTTAGAAATAAAAATCAAGCAAACGGCTGAAAATAAGATATAACAGGCATGAATGCGAGGGCGCAGTATCACGAACTGCCAATTCAGCGTTTAATGTTCACATTTCTGCTTTAGGAAGTGAAATTGCGGTTTTGACAAATGGCTGAAAAGCATCCAAAATCGATAAAGCAGCCAAATTGGAAGCAACCATGCTTGAAATACTTGCGTAGTAAACAAAAGACCAGGGTCATATTCTGCACATTACAAAAAAACAAAGATGCAGAATCAGGTAGAGAAACGCTAAAGTAAACAGGGTTTGAAAAAAAGGGGGTAACAGAGAACGATGTTGGACGCTATATTCGTCACGATGCAGGTCATACTGGCACTGCTAGCCGTGTACCAATTCACGTTTTCGCTGTTCGGTCTGTATAAGAAAAAGAAAAAGAAACATTATCCTGCGACAAAGTCTTTCGCTGTACTAGTTGCAGCACACAATGAAGAGCAGGTCATCGGTGCGCTGATGGAGAACCTGAAACAACTCGATTATCCGGAAGATCTGTACGATGTGTTTGTTATCTGTGATAACTGTACGGATGGCACGGCTCAAATCGTCAGAGATCATGGCTTGAATGCATGTGTACGTACAAACGCCGATCTCAGAGGTAAAGGTTACGCAATTGAGTGGATGCTTAAATATCTGTGGAAATTGCCGCGTCAATATGACGCCGTTGTTATGTTTGATGCCGACAACCTGGTTGACCGCAACTTCTTGCTTGAGATGAATAACGACTTGTGCAACGGTTCGCGTGTTATTCAGGGTTATATCGATACGAAGAATCCAGAGGATTCTTGGATTACCGCAGCTTACGGGGTATCGTACTGGTACATTAACCGTTTGTGGCAGTTGTCCCGTCACAATCTGAATATGGCCAACTTCCTTGGCGGTACAGGTATGTGCTTTGAGACGAATTTGCTGAAGGAAATTGGCTGGGGTGCAACAAGCCTGGTCGAGGACTTGGAGTTTACAATGCGCAGTGTGCAGCGTAATGTGTACCCCGTGTTTAACTATGATGCAAAAGTATTTGATGAGAAGCCTTTGACATTCAAAGCTTCAGCCAGACAACGTCTGCGCTGGATGCAAGGTCACTTTACGGTAGCGCGGAGATATTTCTTCCCGCTGTTGTGGCAAAGTATTAAGGAAAGAAGCCTGGTCAAATTTGACCTTGCCGTATATGGTGCCAACGTATACGTTGTATTGCTGACATTCCTGATGACAGCTGTGATGTGGGTGGATACAGTGGTGTTCAACGGTCCGCATATTGCCAACATCTATGGATACTTCCCGTTATGGGTAGGATTCGTTGCCATTGGTTTAAACATTCTGACATTCCTGCTGTCGATGGCGCTGGAGAAGGTCACTTTTGCGAAAGTGTATCTGTATCTAATTGTGTTCCCGATCTATCTGTTATCTTGGTATCCAATTACGTTCTACGCGTTCTTCACACAGAACAACAAACAATGGAGCCATACCCAGCATACACGTGTTGTACGCTTGGATGAGGTACAGAGCAAGCAAGGGTAAGAATGTTTACTGGCTAAGCAGACCAAGTATTTAGTGAAAATGTTTCAAAGGTGTTGACTATAGCCGAGCATGATGTTATAGTATTCAAGTGCGTTAAATGAATAGCAATGGAATCACAAGCAGAAGTCCGACTTCTCACCTGACCAACATTAACGTTGGCTGGTCAACGATCCCAATAATTTATGAAGTGTATACTCATGAAGAATTGTGTTGATTACAGGGATGTCGGTAGCTTGACCGGCATCCCTTTTATTTTTGTTTAACAGTATTTAAAATGACCTGGAGGTGGACGGTTATTAGTAAAGATCACATGATTAATGATGAGATTCGGGCGAAGGAAGTACGCCTTGTCGGAGCTGAAGGAGAACAAATTGGGATCAAGCCCATTCGGGAAGCACTGCAAATGGCGATTGATCTGAACTTGGATCTGGTCAATGTGGCACCACAGGCTAAGCCGCCGGTATGCCGCATCATGGACTATGGCAAGTTCCGCTATGAGCAACAAAAGAAAGACAAAGAAGCCCGTAAGAACCAGAAAATTGTTGACATTAAAGAAGTATGGTTCCGTTCCAATATTGAGGAGCACGATTATCAAACGAAGCTTCGTAATGTAGTCAAGTTTTTGAAAGAAGGCGACAAGGTTAAATGTTCTGTTCGTTATCGCGGACGTGAAATTGCGCATGCCGCCATTGGTCAACGGATTCTGGAGCGCGTTAAGGTGGAAGTGGCAGAACTCTGCACCATCGAGCGTCAACCAAAATTGGAAGGCCGCAGTATGATCATGATTCTGGCTCCTAAAGCCTGATAACATTGAAGGAGGAAACACAAAATGCCTAAAATGAAAACACACAGCAGTTTGAAAGGACGCTTCAAAATTACCGGTTCCGGTAAAGTCCTTCGTTACAAAGCACACAAAAACCACTTGCTTTCCCACAAATCAAAACGTGCTAAGCGCGTTCTGAACGGTAACCCAGTAATGGCAGCCGGGGACGTAAGACGTTTGAAACAAGGTTTGGCTAACTTAAAATAGTACATCCGTATGGGGGATTGGCTTAGGCCGTACACATACCACGGATACATTTAATATTTATTTGGGAGGTTCTTTAATATGGCAAGAGTAAAAGGCGGTTTTGTAGTACGTCGTCGTCATAAAAAGGTTTTGAAACTGGCTAGAGGTTATTTCGGTTCCAAACACCGCATTTTTAAAACAGCTAACGAGCAAGTAATGAAATCCCTGGTTTACGCATACCGTGACCGTCGCAACACGAAACGTAACTTCCGCAGACTGTGGATCGTTCGTATTAACGCAGCAGCGCGTCAAAACGGTTTGTCTTACAACAAACTAATCCATGGATTGAAACTTGCTGGAGTGGACATGAACCGCAAAATGTTGGCTGATCTGGCCGTTAACGACATCAATGCGTTCAACTCTTTGGCTACTGTAGCTAAAGGCAAAATCAACGCTTAAATTGTAACATGCAAGCCGCCGTACCTTATGGCGGCTTTTTTCACGCCAGAAAGCATGGGACGAATACACGGAGGTCCGGGAGGACAAACTTAGATTGGTTGTAGTTGACAGCTATCAGGCTGCTGGCAGATACATAAAAACCGAACGATCATATAATGCAAACGAAAACTAGGTTTTACTGGCTAATGGTGATAATGATGGTATATTTTTGTTATATAACTTCACATCGTCGTAACGTTAGTGTGTTAAACCACTAAATTTTTAAGCGTTTTCAACAATAAAAGTCTAAAAATATGTGATTTTTAGTCATGAAACATCTGGATTTTAACACTGGTTGAATGTATAATCACCTCTAGTAGGCTAGTCCTAAACTTTTCTCTCCTAGTCATAATGTTCGGTTTTTCGGCAGATGATCCGGTAAAGTTAAGGTGTGAATGTGCTCTTTATGTCGAAGAAACCATACATTCCACATAAAAGTCATATCAGACATCTGTTCATCGTCCAATATCGACCTGGGTAGGAATTAGGTATATATCATTAAGGGGGAACAAGAGAAATGAAAAAGATGCTCAGCTTGTCTTTGGTCATGTTGCTGGCAGTATCGGTAATGCTCGCAGGTTGCGGAAGCAAACCGAAGGAAGAAACAAATGCCGGAGGAACAACAGGTGGCGAATCCACTGAAGCGAAATCCGATTTGCAGATCGGTATGGTTACTGACGTGGGTGGCGTTAACGACAAATCCTTTAACCAATCCGCTTGGGAAGCCCTGCAAGCAACTGAAACTGAAACAGGTACGGCTGTTAAATACCTGCAAAGTAAATCCGATGAAGAGTACATTCCTAACCTGAACGAGTTCGTTAAAGGTGGATATGACCTGACTTGGGGTATCGGTTTCCAATTGGCTGATGCAATCAAAACGGTTGCTGACCAAAATCCTGAATCCAAACTGGCGATCATCGACAGTGTTGTAGATTCTCCTAACGTTAAATCCGTAACATTTGCTGAAGAGCAAGGTTCCTTCCTGGTTGGCGTTGTTGCCGGTCTGACTACAAAAACGAACAAAATCGGTTTTGTTGGCGGAATGGACAGCCCACTGATCAAGAAATTTGAAGTTGGTTTCAGAGAAGGCGTTAAAGCAGTTAACCCTGATGCCGAATTGATCTCCAACTATACAGGTGCATTTGACAAACCAGACCTTGGTAAAGCAGCAGCAGCTACAATCTACAACCAAGGCGCGGACATCATTTTCCACTCTTCCGGTGCTACCGGTAATGGCGTGTTCAACGAAGCAATTGCCCGCAAAAAACAAGGACAAGATGTTTGGGTAATCGGTGTGGATAAAGACCAATCTCTGGAGTTCGGTGATGATGTTACACTGACTTCCATGATCAAAAAAGTTGACGAAGCAGTTAAGAAAGTAAACCAAGAAGTTATTGACGGCACATTTGCCGGCGGTTCCGAAAACCTGACTCTGAAAGAGAACGGTGTAGGTATTGCTGATACTTCTACAAAAAATGTTTCTGCTGACATCCTTGCTAAAGTGGACGAATACAAAGAGAAAATCATCAACGGCGAAATCAAAGTACCTACAGAGTAATTGCTTAGCCTGCGAATTGAATAATCACAAGGCCGGTCTTGACCGGCCTTATGATTGTCAGGACGGGAAAATTTGCTCAAGCCATCATAACATTTGTACCTAGTTTATAAGATACTGCTGGAAACCTTCTAATAGCAGAATCAATGTTTTAGTAATATGGCTCCGGAAGGAGCTTTTCTTAAGATTATGGAATTTATACGTTTCAGCAGGGGCTGAATGGATTCGATAATCTCAAGAAAAATGACCGCAAAAAGCGGTTTTTTCCCTTGAACATACGTCGATAGACGTTTTTCTTACGTTTGCGGAACCACACTATATCAGTTATAAGGGTGATTACATGGGTGCAGCAACCCCCGTCGTTGAGTTAAAACAAATCACGAAGCGTTTTCCAGGCATTGTTGCCAACGACGCTATCAGCCTTCAGCTTCGTAAAGGCGAGATTCATGCTCTACTGGGCGAAAACGGCGCTGGTAAGTCAACGTTGATGAATATTGTATTTGGTCTCTATCAGCCAGATGAAGGTTCCATTGAAGTGAATGGCAAGCCTGTCATGATCGATAGCCCGAACAAAGCAATCGAGCTTGGGATCGGCATGGTGCATCAGCACTTTAAGCTTGTTCAGCCGTTCACGGTAACAGAGAACATTATTTTGGGATCCGAACCAACGAAAGGTCTCAATATTAACTATAAAAAAGCGGCTGCCGAGGTGCAGCGTTTATCCGAGCAATATGGACTCAAAGTGAATCCACATGCCAAAATCCATGACATTTCTGTCGGCATGCAGCAGCGCGTTGAAATTGTAAAAACATTGTACCGCGGTGCTGACATCCTGATTTTTGATGAACCAACGGCTGTTCTGACTCCTCAGGAGATTAAGGAACTGATGGTCATCATGAAAAAACTCGTGGCAGAAGGCAAGTCCATCATTTTGATTACGCATAAGTTAAAAGAAATTATGGAGATCTCCGATACGGTCACCATTATTCGCCGCGGGAAAGTGATCGACTCTGTAAAGACGTCGGAAACGAATCCCAATGAGCTTGCCGAAAAAATGGTTGGTCGAAATGTTACGTTTAAAGTGGATAAAAAACCGGCAACGCCTGGAGACAACGTACTTGAAGTCAGCAAACTAACTTCCAAGAACAAAGAGGGGATTTCTGTTCTGAATGAACTGAATCTGAATGTTCGTGCTGGCGAAATTTTGGGGATCGCAGGCGTTGATGGCAATGGACAGAGTGAGCTGATTGAAGCCCTGACCGGATTGCGTAAGGTTGATAGCGGATCGATCCGTTTGCAAGGAAAAGAATTGTCCAACCATTCACCGCGTCATATTTCGGAGTCGGGAGTAGGCCATATTCCGGAAGACAGACATAAGCACGGATTGGTTTTGGATTTCTCTGTCAGTGAAAATATCGTTCTGGAATCCTACTACAAATCTCCTTACACGCGCAGAGGCTTCCTTAATTTCGATGCGATCAAAAAGCAGGCTAAACGTCTTGTTGAGGCGTTTGACGTGCGGACACCTAGCATTGAAACCAAAGCACGTTCCCTCTCAGGGGGTAACCAGCAAAAGGCAATCATTGCACGGGAAGTCGATAAGAACCCGGAACTGCTCATTGCAGCTCAGCCAACGCGTGGATTGGACGTAGGTGCTATTGAGTTTGTCCAGAAACAGTTGATTGCTCAGCGTGACCAGGGGAAAGCTGTACTGCTGATCTCCTTCGAGCTCGATGAAATTATTAACGTTTCGGACCGCATTGCTGTCATTTATGAGGGCCAGATTGTCGGTGAGGTGCTGCCGGAAGAAACGAATGACAGGGAGCTCGGCTTGATGATGGCGGGCAGCACCCAAAAGAGAGGTACTGTACATGAGTAAAGTATTGAAATGGTTTACCCGTGATTCCTTTATTCTGCCTATCGTTGCAATCCTCATGGGGTTGATTCTGGGCGGTATCGTTATGCTTATCGGAGGATACAATCCAGTTGAGGCATACGGCGCATTGTTTAAAAAAGTTTTTGGTGACATGTACAACTTCGGAGAAGCTGTACGTGAAATGACGCCTTTGATCATGACAGGCCTCGCGTTTGCGTTTGCATCCCGTGCCGGACTGTTTAATATCGGTGGCGAAGGACAATTTCTCGTCGGTATGACAGCCGCCACATTTGTGGGAGTTAAGTTCGCAGGTCTGCCGATTTATATTCATGCTCCACTGGCATTAATTGCCGGAGCAGTATTCGGTGGTTTGTGGGCAGCCATTGCCGGTTATCTGAAGGCCGCTCGCGGAGTGAACGAAGTTATCAGCAGTATCATGCTGAACTGGATTGGTCTGTATTTGGCCAATCTGATTGTACGGCAGTTTTTGCTGCTTCAAGGGGAAAACCGTTCGGTAGATATTAGTGAGTCAGCTTCAATCAGCTTGACTTGGTTGTCCGAACTAATGGGTAACTCCCGTGTTCACCTGGGCACATTGATTGCCCTGGTTATGGCTGTACTCTTTTATATCTATATGTGGAAAACCAAGCAGGGGTATGAAATCCGTGCTGTAGGTTACAACCCGAATGCGGCTGAATATGCAGGTATGCATGTTAATCGCAACATCGTAAAAGCCATGTTTATCAGTGGTATGCTTGCGGGTCTTGGTGGAGCTTTCCAGGTACTTGGTGTATTCCAGTATCAGACAGTCATGTCGGGATCTCCAGGAACAGGTTTTGACGGCATTGCCGTTGCCTTGATTGGTTTGAACCATCCGTTTGGTGTGCTCCTGGGGGCGTTGCTGTTTGGTACGCTTACCTATGGATCTGCTGGTATGAGCTTTGCTGCGGATGTACCGCCAGAGATTATTCGGATTGTAATCGGTTCGATTATCTTCTTCATTGCGGCACAAGGCATCGTGCGCTGGGTACTTAAACCGTTCTACTCCAAGCGCAAGAAAGAGAAGGTGTTGTAGATGGACTTGTTGACAATTGGGCAAATTATCAATACGACGCTTGTCTTTGCTACGGCATTGATTTTTGCTTCCCTTGGCGGAATTTTCTCTGAAAAATCGGGTGTAACCAACCTGGGACTTGAAGGTTTTATGGTCTTTGGTGCGTTTGCAGCTGGAATTGGGGCGCACTATGCCCAAGAAGCTGGAATGGGTGGAACAACGTCTGCCTGGATGGGTGTATTGGTTGCCGTTGCATTGGGCGTACTTGTATCTCTTATTCACGCTGTTGCATCGATTACGTTTAAGGCTGACCAGATTATCAGTGGTATCGTCATCAACTTCCTGGCAGCAGGAAGCACATTATATTTGGTTAAATTGTTGTTCGAAGGATCAGGGGACTCACCTTTGGTGCAGGGCTTCAGCAAATTTGATGTGCCACTTCTCAAGGATATTCCTTTGCTTGGGGAAGCTTTGTTCAAGAACGTCTACCCGACAACATATCTGGCGATCATTCTTGTATTCCTGACGTATTACATTCTGTTCAAAACGCCATTCGGACTTCGCTTGCGCTCCGTGGGTGAGCACCCGAGTGCGGCTGATACTGTAGGTGTGAAAGTTCGTCGCTACCGTTATGTTGGCGTAATGATCAGTGGTGCTCTTGCTGCTATTGGTGGTGCTGCGATCACACTGACAACAACAGGCACGTTCTCGCATAATACGGTTTCCGGTCAAGGATACATTGCCATTGCAGCGATGATTTTTGGTAAATGGAATCCAATCGGAGCATTTGGTGCTGCTGTATTTTTCGGATTCTCACAAGCAATCCGCAACTATGTGCAGCTGTTCGAATGGTCTCAGAGTATTCCCCAGGAAATTATTTATATGCTGCCTTACCTGCTCACGATTATCGTGCTTATCGCGGCAGTCGGACGTTCTTCTGCTCCGTCTGCACTCGGTGAACCGTATGATCCGGGGAAAAGGTAGGAATAAGCAATCAATTAAACAATATTATGAGTTTATCAGAGAAAGAGTCCGCTTCGTGCGGGCTCTTTTTTGTTATGCAAATAGCTATTCACACGTTCCAGCATGTCAGGGTGGAGACCCAACTTTTTTAGTAGGGACAAAGAAACAGGCGAAGCAAGTGATGGACGAATACACTGTTTTGAATGATCCGAGGAGGAGGGGAAAGTATGAAACAACATGTTACGCGTCGTGAAGCGCTGAAATTCGTGGGCAAAAATATCGTTGCGGTGAAAAAAGACGGCACTCGGGTTACGGGGAAGCTGTTGAAAGTATCTGGCAATAAATTAGTCCTCAAGCGTATGAATGGCAAAAAAGTGCGTACAAAGGCCATTCTTCCACTAGTATTGTTTGATTTGCTTGCCATCGCCACATTACCTTATGCTTATGGCCCGGGACCGGGATTTGGTGGTCCAGGCTTTGGACCTGGTTACGGACCTGGACCAAAACCAGGCCCCGGATATGGTCCAGGCTTTGGCCCGGGCTTTGGTCCGGGACCCGGATTCGGACCGTACGGACCGCGTCCGCCAGGATTTTTCTAGGAGAACCTAAATGTTCTTTTCCATTTCGTAACAGCGGCTTATCATAATATAACGAACAGTACTGTATCCATTTTTTTGATAAAACTGCAGCCCTTTTGTATTACCTTCGTCGACCATCACTTTGGATCTTTTGCAGCCTCGTGATGATGCGAAATTTTCGGCTTTTTGCAGCAAAGTCTGACCATACCTTTTGCGCTGTTCCTTCGCAGCAACTGCCATCATATCGACATATAACAGCTCGCCATGCATAAGAAAATGTATAAAAGCGACAGCTTCTTTATTCGGGTCCGGTGAGACAACGAAGGTCATGCCCCTGTTCATTCGCAGGGGTATGTCTTTGCGTATTTTATTGATTTCGTTGGTACTCATATGGGATAGAGGAACAAGCTGCGAGTCAATTAAACTCATGATGGCACCATCATCCAGCCTCGATTTGCGTTGCCGAATCACCATGCGGATCCTCCTTTCAGGACCAGTCGTGCTGCTCGTATATCCTATGCCTGGAGCAAGATAAAAGGTGACTGAATGAAGGGAAGGGAATAGGGTTACGTTATGAATCGGAGTAGCGTGATAAAGGACTTTTAAAATTTTTATCCAAAACAGGTATTGACTTATCGGTTGGAGGAATCATATAATGTTCCTAACATTTAACGAGAATATTTAATCGGCTATGAAGAGGACGAAGTTTTAAGGGCTCTTTTGCTCAGAGAGTGGCTGGATCTGCTGAAACCACCACCATAATCCCTTATATACGAGCTCACCTCGGAGCTGTTTTCCTGAAAAGCATTGGATGTCACTCCACTCGCGTATTAGGGGAAATCGTATGTCTGCGTTACAGACAACAGGTATGGAAGACGGCTATGTCCGTTTGACTATCGTTTTTTGTACCTGGTAAGGTCCGTTATTGCGAAATTTCGGACAAAGTTGGGTGGTACCACGGAAGCAACAACCTTTCGTCCCTCGCAAGCATTAACTTGTTTGCAGGGATGAAAGGTTTTTTTTGTAACTTCAAATGTCAGAATGATGTAAATTCCGAGAGGAGGATGACTGATGGGAGCTCAAATTCCAGAAGTACGATCAACAGATGAATTACGTGAAAAATGGATGAAGCCGGAGGTCATTAGCGGTTCTGAGATTCTGCTAAGAAGCTTGCTGCTGGAAGGTGTAGAGTGCGTCTTCGGTTATCCGGGTGGAGCGGTTTTGTACATTTACGACGCCATGTACGGTTTCGAGGACTTCAAGCATGTACTGACTCGTCATGAACAAGGTGCGATTCACGCAGCAGACGGATATGCACGTGCGAGCGGCAAAGTTGGTGTTTGTATCGCAACGTCCGGTCCGGGAGCAACGAATCTTGTAACCGGTATTGCAACGGCATATATGGACTCCGTACCCCTCGTTGTCATTACAGGGAACGTTATTTCCAGCCTGATTGGTTCGGATGCTTTCCAGGAAGCGGATATCACCGGTATTACAATGCCAATTACCAAACACAGCTATCTGGTAAAAGACGTTAAAGATCTGCCGCGTGTCATTCATGAGGCATTCCATATTGCGAATACAGGTCGTAAAGGTCCAGTATTAATCGACATTCCGAAGGATGTTTCTGCCAACAAAACCTTGTTTGAACCCATCACTGAACCTGTTACACTGAGAGGCTACAACCCTCGGACGGTACCCAACAAGCTTCAGGTTGATCGTCTGGCACAGGCCATTCAGGAAGCAGAGCGCCCGATGATTCTTGCAGGTGGCGGGGTCGTTTATTCAGGTGGACACGAAGAATTGTACGAATTTGTTGAGAAAACGGGCATTCCAATTACGACAACACTTCTTGGACTTGGTGCTTTCCCAAGCGGACATGAACTTTGGACCGGGATGCCGGGTATGCACGGAACATACACATCCAACCAGGCGATTCAACAAGCGGACCTGCTGATCAACATCGGAGCACGCTTCGATGACCGTGTTACAGGTAAACTGGACGGTTTTGCACCACATGCCAAAATTGTGCACATCGATATTGATCCGGCGGAAATTGGCAAAAACATTGCGACGGATATCCCGATCGTTGGGGATGTGAAGACGGTACTCGAAATAGCGAACAAGGAAGTGCAGCGTGCAGAGCGCGCGGATGCTTGGAGAGACCAGATCAAGCAATGGAAGCAAGAGAAGCCGTACAGCTACACGGATTCCGAAGACGAGTTGAAACCACAGTGGGTAGTTGAGTTGTTGAATGATACAACCAAAGGTGAGGCAATTGTTACCACTGACGTTGGTCAGCATCAGATGTGGGCGGCTCAATACTACAAGTTCAATCAACCTCGCTCATGGGTAACCTCCGGCGGACTCGGAACAATGGGCTTTGGATTCCCTTCGGCAATCGGTGCACAGATGGCGAATCCGGACAGACTCGTAATTTCAATTAATGGCGATGGCGGAATGCAGATGTGTTCACAAGAATTGGCAATCTGCGCGATCAACAATATCCCAGTCAAAATTGTCATCATTAACAACCAGGTACTTGGAATGGTTCGTCAGTGGCAGGAAATCATCTACGAGAACCGTTACAGTCACATCGATCTGGCAGGAAGCCCGGATTTTGTAAAACTGGCTGAAGCATATGGTGTAAAAGGACTGCGTGCCACGAACAAGGAAGAAGCTGAACGGGCATGGCAGGAAGCACTGGATACACCTGGACCGGTCGTTGTAGAATTTGTTGTACGCAAAGAAGAAAATGTATATCCAATGGTTCCGCAAGGAGCAACAATTGATCAAATGCTGATGGGGGATGCTGAGGAATGATTAGACATACGATTTCGATTTTGGTCAACGATCAGCCTGGCGTCCTGCAGCGGGTATCGGGGTTGTTCGGTCGACGTGGATTCAACATTGAGAGCATTACGGTAGGTCAGTCAGAAGAAGCGGGCTTGTCCCGTATGGTCATTGTCACTATTGGTGACGACAAAACGCTGGAGCAGATTGAGAAACAGCTCTATAAAATCATTGACGTAATCAAAGTAGTGGATTTCAGCCTCAAGCCGATGGTTGCCCGTGAACTCGCTTTGATTAAAGTAAAAGCAGAACCTTCCGAACGCCCTGAAATCATGGGAGTGGTTGAAACGTTCCGTGCGTCGGTTGTCGATATTGGTCCAAGTAGTCTAATGGTTCAGGTTGTTGGAGATACCGACAAAATCGACGCCATGATCGAGCTGCTTAAGCCGTATGGCATTCGCGAACTCTCGCGGACTGGAGTAACTGCACTGGTACGTGGAAACGTATAATTGCCAATAGATCTAAATCTATGGTCTAATATGCATATCGGGTAAGCAACGAAGGATACGAGAAGAAGCAGTACAACAGACTGCAGGTGATCCTTGAATGACATCGTGATCCTGCATCTGCTGCAATTCAACATTTTAGTGATGTAACGCTTGAAAAGAGAGCTACACACCCGCATTAAAGGGCGGGTGTCTGAACG
>Ga0209463_1001630_pt1 | contig 13408 bp, 16 predicted proteins | sample AgamicMgSfrz_FD_187169 | JGI IMG/M metagenome (GOLD analysis project Ga0209463, IMG submission 187169) | Agave microbial communities from Guanajuato, Mexico - Mg.Sf.rz (SPAdes) (version 2) | ecosystem: Host-associated > Plants > Phyllosphere > Phylloplane/Leaf | place: Guanajuato, Mexico... | reverse complement strand
CTTTCCAAACTCCGAGTAAGGTCAGGATGTATAATGGATAACCAAGATTCGTCACTAATTCGACGTTTCCCCCATATTGCATCAGTTGCCCGATACCACTTAACATAAGAGCTGCTGCGAGTAGTAATGTGACAGTCCAGTAAGCAATCATTTTTCCTCGGGGCTGGGTTTGTACTTTCGCGTTTGTTTCCGTACCCCTAATGTTATTCATTTGCTTCCTCCTTGGAATGGTATATGACCACTTAAATCGTATACCGTTTTAAATATAAAATCATGTTCATACATCTAAATACCTCCCAGCATCTTCTAGGGGGAAATCCTTTGAAAATATATGATAAGTAGTTTGTACATATGTAATAAATAGTCTTTTCTGAGTACAAGTTTTATAAAAAACTAGCGCCTGTCCACACCCTTTTCATTACTTTGCATACTATAATATTGAATAACCTCCTTGATCTTCCAATAGACTTCGGGTTCCTAATTAGAGAAAAACTACTTTTGGGGCAAACAGTAGTTTTTTCTATTTTTAGGATGTATACGATTTACATAAAAGTAATTGTCCAAGCAAATTTATTCAACTAAGCATCTTATATAAGAGAACTTCAAAAGAAAAGGGGGAGAATGATTAATTTGAACTTACAAGATATAAAAGGATCCTATGATGCTGTATTTAGTTTAGGAAGTGCTTGTAATCCAGCTATTCAATTTCAACGTCTTAATTTAAAAAGATTTACCTCAAGTCCACTTGATTGGAATTACTCTCCATTCCTTTCCGACGTAAATAGATTGTTGAAAAATAAATTTAACGGATTCATGGAGCTTAAAAACATGCGTGTAATAAATGACAAGGGAGTTTCTATGTATGCTGATGAAGGCGTTTTTGTTTTTCCGGATAAAGGGCTCCATAAACCAATAAAATCCTATCTAGTACTTGATACCATTTATAATATTTTTTCTGCTCATGATTTCCCTATTATTCCGAATCAAAATTGGTTTTTAGCTTATCCACCTTTTAAAAAAACACTTAACTATCGGATAGATAGATTTTTAGATAAAGCTAAGAATAGTCAATCGATTCTATTTGTTAGATGGGTAGCTAATTATCAAGAAGCCGTTGAATTAGAATCTATCTTATCTCAGATAACGAGAGGGGGCTTTAAAGTCCTTATCCTTAATCCAGCGGAAGGTCTGCAGGGAATTAGTGAAGTAGATTGGGGATTAAGTAGAACTTGTGTAGTTAACGTTCCCAACGATCCAAATAATAATGTAACATGGGATTACGTTTTAAATGGAGTCACATTAACTAATTAAGGAACTCTTTTAAAACTCACTTTAATATTTATATTCTAAATACAAAAGCCGAATATCCCGTGTAGTAGGACAATCATATACTTCTTTAATTTAGTAATTAACTAGTTATAAATTGTCAATGTAGCATAAAAACCCTTGGAATCAATGATTTCAAGGGTTTTTGATTAGAAGATGAAAGTAAACCAATGCCATATGGTTTTCTTAATTCCAACATATTCACTTTTCTATTTTTGGTAACTTGCCCACCTAAATAATAAATTCTAAAGTCTTGAGCAATGCAGCTTATCTCCCCCTTTGTTCTGGGGTAGAGGCTGGCTCCTTATGTTTTTAATGTGTTGCCAGTCTTGAAGTAGGGTTGCCACTTTTGAACAGATGAACTGGCGGTTCGGCGGGTATACTTTTTCAAACAAGCCGAACCCTTATATCCTTCGTTTTGGGTATGTCGGCTTGGCGAGATATCTAAACCTGCCGAAAGTCTTTATACAAGGAGAAAAGAGTGGAGATTTTTTAAGTGGGTTTCTTAAAAAATACGACTCGTACCTTGTATAGAGACTAGCCCTCATTGACTGAAAGTGAATTTTATAAGAGATAAAAAAATAGTAGGAAACTTATATAAAGTGAGCGCCTGTCCAAACCTTTTTCATTACTTTGAATACCATAATATTGAGCAACCTCCTTGTTCTTCCAATAGACTTCGAGTTCTTAATTAGGGAAAAACTACTTTTGGGGCAAACAGTAGTTTTTTCTGTTTTTAGGCTGTATATGATCTACAGCTTTAGTTAATATGTAGCTAAAAAAACTCCTGAACAGATCACAGGAGTTTTCTTCATTTTTGGGCTGTATATCCATACAACCCTAGTTAAGGTAATGTTAATCATTGATAATCACACTAATCAAATTTCATTATTACATTAAAACCTATTTATTAGTCTTTTAACACTCTAAAAGCTTCTCTCACTTTTCGTGCAAATTCTAATGGTGGTTCAACTGATTCAAAGTGCATATACATTGCTCGAGGTTCTTCAAATAACCAGTGATTATGGACTGCAGTAACAATAATATCTCGTTTTCTAAGTTCAGTTAATAATGGATTTACCTCTTCTTGTAAAAGTACTGTTTCACCTAAATTAAGGGCTCTTCCCCTACTATCTACATCTTCGAAAGAGAAAAATTGAGGTCTAACTAACGGGGAACGTGTTGGACGTCCTAGGATTCTAAAACGGATTGTACGGAATTTTTGCACAAGACAAACACCATTTTCGTCTAAACTACCCATTCCACCTAGAATTCTAGCAAACTCTTGACATAAACTTTTTCGGTTTTCCCAACTCATTAAGCAGTCTTCCTTTCCAAAAATATTTAGGAAAAATAACTTGTCCTATCTTAATCAATGTATGTTTTATTCACTAATTGGAAAGGGACAAGCATCCAGGAAAACCGCACATTTTACAAATGCTGATTTTAGAAAGTTATATTTATTTTCCTTTGTTCATATCAATAGCATGTACCTTTATGCTTAATTATAAGAATCATTTAAATATCTCTATTGATAGGGGGAATTAAAATTAAAATGAAAAAGATAGGAAAAGACGATTTCGTCCCAGGATTTGTTCCTCATCATAATCATGGTTCCGTCGACTACACATCTGTTGCGGACGGTCATGTACATCAGTGCTTTGATGTAACGTCTCCACCAATCCCTAGTGAAGATGGAAGGCATATTCATTACACAGAGGGCTATGTTCTTTTTGAAGATGGGCACACCCACTATTATAAAGCTTATTCTGGACCAGCTATTTCAGTTGGAAACGGTATGCATGTTCACTATTACGATTTCTACACAACAGAAAACGATCGACACAGACACCATATCAAAGGAGTAGACCAGCCAGCTCCTGGTAATAAATGATACAATAAAGCCACTTCTAAACAAAAAAAAGTAATCCTATGAATAAACTACTCAAGATGATGTAAATCATCATTCCGTATAAAACTAAGTATAAGCAGAAAAACCTACTATTTAGGAGCAAAAGGTTTTTTGGTATTTATTTTAAATATAAGGACATAAAAATAAAAAGTTATACTTTTATGTTTCATGCAGATTAATGCTATGTATTTTTACTGATTTTAGGAGTCGCATATGCGACTCCTTTTAATTACTCTGAATGAGATTCCTTTCAATAGCCTCCCCCATATCCGTACCAAGGATAATGTGGATATGGATAATAATATGGTGGATAATATGGGTAGTACGGCCGTGGACGTGGATAGTAATATGGCGGGTAATAGTATGGATAATATGGTCTTGGTCTTGGCCTTGGATATGGGTATGGGTATGGGTAGTGGCTATATGGTTGTCTTTCATCTCCAAGATTTGCAAACCCAACATCGCCAAGATCATTTTGCAATAAACGTTGTTCTTCAAAATTAAAATCTTGTTGCTCCAAAATATAACCTCCTAGATATATTTTCTACCTTCTACTTTATTCAACTGTTTAAGTTTTGGAGTAAGTACAAGAAAGGTGATTAAAAATATAAATAGAAACACCAGTTACTGGATTTATTGTCCGTTCAAAAAAACAACCTATCACAACAGGGAGTTTTTTCTGTTTTCAGCCTGTATATCACATACAAAGTTAGTTAACATAATGAATTTTATAGGAACGTTATATATTTAGTTAATCTCCATAATTTCTAAACATATAATCTAACAATGGAATCTTTAAAGATTCCTAAACTTAGAGGAGGTGTAATTATGAAATTAAGGGGTAATTTAAATGCATTAATTGGTCTCTGGTTTATTGTCGCACCTTGGGCTATTGGTTATTCAGATCAATCAGGAGCTTTATGGTCAAGTATAGTTTTTGGAATCATTCAAGTTATTGTATCGTTATGGGGCTATGACAAACCTGGCTGGAATTCATGGCAAAATTGGATCTCTGTGATTACTGGTGTCTGGTTTGTAATTTTCCCATTTATCTACTCATTAACAAATGGAGAGGTTTGGTCAAGCGTAGTTCTTGGTTTAATCACGATTATATTTAGTTTATGGAACTTAGGATCTAATTCGGGTTCAAAGGCTGCTGGTTAAAAATAAAACGGATAGGAATCGACTATTTGAGCAAACTACCCAAGAAGCTCTGTAACATCAGCTAACTATTGATTACCATTCATGAAACAGAAAAAGCTATTAGAATCATAATTCTAATAGCTTTTTTTGTTTGGGAAGTTAAATTTTATTGATGTTTAAATCGTACACCGTTTTAAATATAAAATCATGTTCATACATCTAAATACCTCCCATCATCTTCTAGGGAAAAATCCTTTGAAAATATATGATGACTAGTTTGTATATATGTAATAAATAGTTTTTTCTCTTATGAATAAAGTACATTAATTAGAACAAACTACCCAAGAAGCCGGCAAGCTTTTAGTAAAAACTATAAAAGCAGAAAAAACTCCCGACCTCCTGAGGAGTTTTTTCTGTTTTTATAGCTGTATACCATATACACACGTAGTTAATATAATGTCTCTTTCCGGAACACATGGGAAAAGAAACCCCTTGGCGTAGAGGGGTTTCCATGAGGGTAAAGGTTCTTTATTATGCAGCTTTTTATACATCCTTGATATGACTGGTTTTTCCCAAGATCTAAGTGGAGGGAGAATGTATAAAAAGCCTGCATTTTATACATATGCAATATCCCAGCAGAGATAGCTTTTTTTAGAAAAAAATGTTAATATATAATTCCATAATGATGATGTTCAAAAGGAAACCTCTACTGACGACCGGAGGTTGCTTTTTATTTTGTTAATAAGCTCACTCACCTTTACAACGATTTTTTGCTCCTCTTGTTTAGCAACTGCTACTTTATCTAAGGCAATGAGTAGCATTTCCTCCTTTCTCTCTTTCTGATGTTCTCTACATGTTCTAAAAGTTTAAATTGAGCCCATGCCCATTTAATTTTTCGTTTACACCGTTATTATAATGCTCATTTTCAATAGATATTTCTGTAACGCATAGAGTTATAAAAACTTTCTTATACGTTGGTATTAGGCCTTTTCTTGACGTTTCAAGAGTTATACCGTTTTTTTTTTTATCTGTAACTCTTCTGAACATTGAAACGCTTGTATCGGTGTAAGCTCTGTTACCTTTGTCATCTTTATGGAATATAAAATTCCCATTTTCAAAAGTTCTAGCCTACCATACTTAATTACTGTTTGTCTTTGAATATTTAATTGTAACGCCACCTCTTCAAAAGAATAAAAAGTTTAGAGATTTCCTTGTATTCCTTTTTTATAACGGCATTACAAGATAAGTTATAAAATTTTTTATAGCTGGAATTATAATATTCTTTAAATGCTAATGCTTTTCCTCATTCAAAAAAGAATAGACGTTATATCATTGAATTTTAAGGTGTATAAAAAGGTGTTCCCTTTTAGACGGTGATTTTTTATGGACTATACACAATTACATACTAAAGTTATTAATTGAGGCTATTTGCCCCCCCAGCTTGGCGGCCTCGCCACCGATCAAAACTATCAATCAAAAGTACATAACTGAGGTGATCATGTATAGAGGCGGTATGTATATTTGCTCCGACGGGTGTCTGAATCAGATACACACTAACTTTCAATCTTTTCATACATAAGCGTGTTGCTATCGAATGCTACAAGCAAATTAGAAATGCATTTACGAACTACTTCTTTACTAATTTCACCACAGTAGTCCAAAAACATAAAAAACCTACTCCCTGTGCTTTGGGAATAGGTTAGATGACGTAAATTGTTTGAAACAATCTCCAATACGCTTTTTCTATTTTACAACAACTTGATAGAGAAGGCACTTAAAATTTTTTTAGTTCGTTAATACCAATGTTTTGTAGTTCCTGTTTCCACGTTTCATTCCAGGGAGTGGTGCAAAAGTTGCTATCGAAATTAAAGGTGAATTTATTAACATAAAGGAGTATAAGTTAAGGTGAAATGAGTTAGTAATTACTATTGGATGGGGTGGCTAAAATGATAGTAAGAGACATGATTGAAGCTATTAGTGATAAGAAATTAAAGGTAAATGATCTTGCCAAAAAGTATGAGGTTTCAGACCGAACTATTCAGACAAAAATTAAGAAATTAGGTTTTGAGTGGGACAGTGTGGAAGGCAAATATAACTTTGTAGGAACAGATGAATCTATATTCGATAAGGACATCGATGAAGTGTTCAAGAAGCATAGTAAAACTACTAAACAATTAACGGGCACGTTTCCCATTCAAAAGAGAGTGAAAAAGAATATTCGGACGGCTAATAAAGAAGTAGCAAGTTCAATTCAGAAAGTTAATAAAAATAGACCCGAAAAGGATAGCGATATTGATAGTGAATCTATTATCAGAAAGAATATGAAAAAGAATAGTAAAAAGAAGATTGATAATATTGATCGTCTGTTAGCTGGGAAAAAAGCAAAGCGGGAATTTAGGGGATTTTATTTGGATAACGATGTACTACAGATTATTGACAATGTAGACAGTGGAATTAAAAGTGAACTGGTGAATGAATGTTTAAGGAAGGTGTTCAAAGAGAAAGGACTTATCTGAGGTCTATACAGCTTCCTACAGACGTTTTAGATAAGAAGATAATATAAGAACTAACCAAGGCAAAAGGCACTCCTTGGAGTGCCCTCTAGTCAGTTATTTTAGTTTCCGATAACATCTTATCCTCTACTTATATTATAACCCTATCTGATAATTATTTATAGACTGTTTTTTCACTCATGTCCGGCCTTATACTGTTATACGCAAGTCTAAAAATATAAGGGATGTGGCTATATGAATGACAAAAAAAATGTCTTAGATCTTGGTCCATTTTTTCATGGTACTAAAGCAGAACTAAAAATTGGAGACCTGCTTGAACCGTTGTATTTATCTAATTATCAGGATAAAAAATCTAACCATATCTACTTTACTGGAACATTAAACGCTGCTAAATGGGGTGCTGAATTAGCAAGATCTAATTCAAAAGAGAGAATTTATATTGTAGAACCCTTAGGCGATTTTGAAAATGATCCGAATTTAACTGATAAAAAATTCCCAGGAAACCCAACACGGTCTTATAGATCTAAATCTCCCTTGAAGATAGTAGCTGAATTAGGTTCATGGGAAAGGCATTCCGATGAAGAAATAAATCATATGCTTACATCTTTAAAAAAGTTAACTGAAGAAGGAAAAAATGTAATATACGATTGATTCTCAGATTAGAGACTTAACTAATTTATTATTATAAGCAAGATTAAAAAAGTGCCTGGGCAAACCAAGATGATTTCACATTATTTCGGTTTGTTCAGGCACTGAACTTTTTACGCCTCAAATGACACCAGAGTTAGTTTGTTCTTTGGATTTTTATTTGTTCAATAGCTTTAAAAACTTGAGTATATATACTTTTTACATTGGTTCGATCAAATTTATTATTTTTAACCCTGTAACTATATTGCCAAGTTTGATATTGACCATTACCAGTACCTAAAAGACCATCGATATAGTCTTCATTATTATTTACACGATCAGCATATTCTTCATATGTTAATGTATTGTCTATGAAAGGTAAGATAGAAGCTTTAGATTCAACAAAGAAGAAAGGAATAGAGCCATTTAAATATGTATCTTCATATTTCCTATTAGCTGCTTCAGACAGATAATTCTTCGAAATAATAACAGCATCATATGATTTTAAATGGATCCGATTAATATCCTTTAACGCTATTTTTTTTAAATCAATGGTACCGTCATCCTCATTAATTTTAGGAATTTTTCCTACTACTGCTATATTCAATTTATTTCCTTTATAAACTTCTGTATTTGTTTTAGTTGAATCACATCCAAATAAACTAATAATTAAAATGATCAGGATAGAAATTATCTTTATGTTCTTTTTCAATGATTTTATAATTCTCCTTTCTTTAAATAGTTGCTTGTTAAATTAAAAAAGGCAGCTATTATGTGGCTGCCTTTTTGTGGAACTACTTTCCACTGTAATATAGATAACTGTGGTAAAAAATACGGGATTATGAGAGATAATGTCATGATTCTTGAAATAAATATATAGCATACATGCAATGACGGCCGCCTTATGGGATGATACATAATGGGCGGCTTTTGTTGTGACTATGACTTGAAGGAGGAAACCTTTATTAACAAGAACAAAAGTTTTCTACTAATTGCTGTGGTTATTAATATGGCTATATGGATCTTCGTCCAGGAATAAATGACGAATGCAAGAGCTGACCATGCTATTCTATCCATCAACAAACCAAAGATATGTGAATGAATATTGGAGGTCTGTCAACGGTAAATCGCAAGACCGCCAGGTCGAGAATTTAAGGTGTTGATAGACTCACTAAACCTAAGCCCTCTTGGCAGGTGGTGGACAGCGTCCAAGATCTTTAAAAAAAGGGCATCCGTAAAGGATGTCTTTTTTCTTTTTGGCGGAGCCAAACTCAAGGGGGAGCCCCGGCCGTCCACCTCGTAAAGCGCGCTCCCAATTTGATCGAAGATGATAAATTGGTGTAGTACATTATTAGATCAAATCTAAAGCTGTGGTCTGCTGGACCCATTAATAGTGGTCGAAATGGGGGATTGAGGGATGGCCAAATATGGGATTATCCGCATGCAAAAGTTCCACAAAGACGCAATAACGGGGATTCAGAAACACAACCAGCAAGAAGGCGAGAACAGCAAAAATAAAGAAATCGATTCAAACAGAACGATGCTCAACTATGACTTTGTGAACGAGGATAAAATTAAGTACCACGAAGAAATTAAGAAGATGACGGCCACGCGTGTGAAACGAAAAATTCGGAATGATGCGGTTCTGGTGGCAGAGTTCTTTGTGTCGGCCAGCCCGGGGTATATGCATGCGATGTTGCCAGACGAGCAGCGCAAATATTTTGAAGCAGCGCTTGACCATATCTCTGGTAAGTATGGCCAGCAGAACATCTTATACGCGATGGCACATAACGATGAGTCAACGCCACATATGCATGTGGGCTTTGTGCCCATCACAGAGGATCGACGCTTGGCGGCGAAAGATTACTTCCATGGCAAAACGAAGATTCGTAGAATTCAAGATGACTTTCACAACTATATGAACAAACGTGGTTACGACATTGAGCGTGGCGAGCCGAGTGGGCTGTAGCATAAAAGTGTTCATGAGTTTAAGAAACAAGAACGTGAAAAAGAGCTTCAACCTATGGATAATTTGGTAGAGTTAAAAACAGCACCACCCGTTGAGATACGTAGCGAGAGACGTATTGAAGAGTTATGTAGCCAACCTATCGAAGTAGAGGCGGCCAAGAGTGTCATGGGTTCCAAAGTGAAAGTGGAAAAAGCAGATTTTCATGAGCTTATGAGTCTTACAAAAGAGCTGCAACAAACATTGGCGGCCGAGCATGAGCGTACGCACGCATTGAGTTACGAGTTGAATCGCTATGAGAAAGAGAATAAGGCTTTAAAGCATGATTTGAGCGAGACAAGGCAAGAATTAGGGATATACGTGGCGCATCGGGATGGCGAAGTGGAGAAGGCTAAAAAACAAATGCGTCAGAAGTTAGTTCATGATTTTTCAGGTGAACAAAAGGAAAACATCAAAGATGAGGTTAAAAGGGAACTAGATAAGCAATATCAAGCTCATATAAGCTCTCTCGGCGACTATTTAACGATTGAGAAGCAGAAAACATAAGAAAACGGAAAAAGAGCTTGTGCAGGCAAATGAAGTGAATGAGCGCTTAACAAAGATGAATTTTGGTTATATAAAGAATTATGTGCCACAAGAAGAGTTGAATAAAGCGAATAAGCAGATTAGTGAATTAAGAGAAGAGAATAAAACATTGAGAGCTTGGAAGGAAAAAGCCTTAAATTGGATTGATAAGAATGTCGAGAGAATGAAGCAGATTTCATTTTTTCAATATGTTGGTGGTATTAGGGAGCAATCAAAGCGCCAGGAACAAGAACTAGAAAGATAAAAAGGAGGAATGAAGTTGAACAAACTAAAAATGATCGCTTTACTTGTTATTTTTGCTTGTGTGACTAGTTATACAGTTTATTTACTGGTAACTGCCTATAATTACGGTTTTACTGATAAGTAAAAGTATAGTTGAAACCATATAAAAAAAGCTATTTCAATCGTATTGGCATCGGAGTGAAATAGCTTTTCTATTTTACATTCAAGAGTGTTCTAGTTAGTCATGGATATCTTTATATGTGAATTATATCACAATTTTTTTAATTGTGAAGATAAAGAACAAAATTTGTATGACAAGTAAGCGAGGAATAAGAGAGTAAAAGATAAAATTCCGTTGTATAAGGACATTTGTATGCTGTAAGATATTATTTGTATACAAATAAAAAGATAAAACTAATATAAGGTTGATTAGTTTTGCGATTAAAAGCAAATGGGTGAGGGGAATATTGGAGTCTCATAAAGTGATCTTAAAAGAAGCTTTAACAGTTGAGATTGAAAAAGAGAGAAAATCTCTGATTAAAACGGCATTTAAAGAGGGGTTTACAAGTAATAACACTTTAGAAATTAGTCAATTTATTGACGAGATGTTAAATGAATTAGAAAAGATTAAATAGTCCTTAAATATAAGAAAAGCCCTCAATATTGAGGGCTTTTCTTATGTGTGTGGTTTCTATTTAGTTTCGATAAAAGATGAAACATGTGCAAATATAAAATACCTCATGTATCCATGCTTTGTCGAGGTAAAAAAGTAACAAAATAAAAAGCAACCTCGGCATTGGCCGGCGAAGTTGCTTTCGTCAGGGTTTACACGCGTAAAACGTATAAAAAATCGATTCGGTTAAATAATAGAACATTTTTACCATAATGACTATATTTTTCCGAAGGAGCATATGTATAAAAGGTGAACTTTTTATACATTCTCGGCCTATTACTCCTTCAGGTGAATGCTGCTACATCAAGGATGTATAAAAAGACGCATAGGGAAGAAACAAGGCCCCATCGAGAACCCTTCTCCCAAGAGGGTTCTCTTTTCCCATGTCTTCCGGAAATGGTGATTATGTTAACTACAGATGTATACGATATACAGGTTAAAAACAGAAAAACTCCCAAGCGGCAGGGAGTTTTTTGTTTTTTTTTATCAACTGCAAATCCGTTAGGACGGGTAACTGATCTATGGGCTTAAATCGGATGGTTCATTCATTCTATGTAAACTAATCTAAAGGGTTTATATATATCTACAAAATCCTATTATTTTTACCAGTTCAGAGTATGGGCTGGCATTTTAATTTTCTATACATATCTTAAGAGTATTAAACATATAGGGGGGTGAAAATATGGGCTTTGGAGGTTATGGTGGCGGTTGCTGCTATGGCGGCTATGGTTACGGCGGAGGCGGCTGTGGTTTTGGTAGTGGTTTTGCTTTAATTATTGTGCTGTTTATCTTATTAATCATTATCGGTGCTTCTTGTTTTGGCGGCTTCGTTGGAGGATGCTAATCATTAAATCCATTTTGTTTGAAAAAAAGTTAGCTAGATGCTAGCTTTTTTTATTTACTTTTTCTATATACACTTAGCAATTGCCGATAATTTACATTATATGAACTAAGTTTGTATACCATATACAGGATGAAAACAGAAAAAACTACTGGCCCATCCCGCACCAATGGATTTTTTGCTAAGGAAGAGAATTAGTTCTAGATGCCTCACGGCGTCTAGAGTAGTTTGCTCTAATTATTTTTGTTTTATTTATGTGGACAATTCACTAAAAGTAAGCTAATGAATATAATTTATTTGGTAGATAATATAATCATCCTTTTAAGTTCCTTCGAAATACACTAATCACACATCAGAATCCTCTTCAGTTAATCATTGAAGGGGGTTTTAATGTTGATAAAAAACATTATATGAACTAAAAGTTTATACTATATATATCTTTAAAATCAAAAAAACTACTGATGTGTGCAATCAGTAGTTTTTTCTCTTATTTATAGAGAGAGATGGAAGGTGTCAATGCATAATTTATGATATGTAAAATAATTACAAGTGTTTGGACAAGTGCTGATATTATAAAAAATTTATTAACTTTCATTGATATAGTGAGAGTATATAACTTGAAAATAGAAAAACTCCCAGGTGGAAGGGAGTTTTTTCTACTGATAGGTGAAAATAAGTTGTGGGTGAAGTCTTTTAAGACTCCTCGAGTAGTTTGCCCGGGCTATAGAGTTTTATTCATTTCCTATTTTGTATCATAGTAGCTTTTACATTTTGAGAAGACAAAGGTTTCCTGATAGAATGCTTGAATTGTATAGCCGTCTTTCAATAAGCACACGGTAAGATCTTGGATGGATGTGTCATTTTCACAAGCTGGAGGAATTGTGCCTATGGAAGGACTAATAAGTATCACTCTGCCAGTTGTTTGATTGAATGTCACAAATATTACATTGCAATGGCGATAGCAATTTCCACGAAAATGATGTTCTGAAGACATATCATCACTTCCCTTCGTAAGGCAAGATATATAATTATGATATGTAGTTTAATGGAAAAAGCTTGGACGATTTTTGCCCCTTCTATGAAAATTAGAAATCGTTAAAAAAGAAAAACCTAATGTTTATCACCAGGTAGCAGTTTTTTCTTTAAGATAGTAGCAATATGGGAACTCAGGATCTATTGGAAGAGCAAGGAGGTTGCTCAATATTATGGTATGCAAAGTAATAAAAAGGGTTTAGACAAGTGCTGGCGTTATTTTTTTATGGATAAATAATTTATATTTTTAATGATTTTATAGACATTAGTATAAGTCGTTTCACTAATTTTACATAGGATATCCTAGCATCATATAAGCACATCCTATTTCATATTCCCTTTACAGGACCCGTTACTAAAACCACCTAAGTAACAGGTCTTTTTATATAAGTTTCTTAAGATATTAATAAAGACATAAAAATTGGTCAGGCGTGGATAATTCTACTTTTACCAGTTTAGGACGAACATTTTTCCCTCTTGTACATATTTTAAAAGTAGAAACGTATGGGGGTGAGAATTATGTGTTGTTACGGAGGTTTTAGTGGAGGCTACGGTTACGGTGGAGGCT
>Ga0209463_1001628_pt1 | contig 13420 bp, 14 predicted proteins | sample AgamicMgSfrz_FD_187169 | JGI IMG/M metagenome (GOLD analysis project Ga0209463, IMG submission 187169) | Agave microbial communities from Guanajuato, Mexico - Mg.Sf.rz (SPAdes) (version 2) | ecosystem: Host-associated > Plants > Phyllosphere > Phylloplane/Leaf | place: Guanajuato, Mexico... | reverse complement strand
ACTACAAAAGAGGATTTATCCTACCCACATTTTCTTTTTTCTGAAGTACAAAATAAGAAACTACCTTGCTCCCGAGGTAGCTTTTTATTTTGCTTACCTTTTAACTGGACAAATTATAACCTAATACGATATTTTAGATATGTACATGTATATATTTCACTTTTATCAACTATTAAAAGCAGCTATGATCAACCACACATGTAAGAAAAGCCCTCAATTAATTTTGAGGGCTTTTCTTGTATTTGTCGTCGCTAAGAGTAAATGGTAAAACTATATATTTTATAGGTTAGTTTATACACTTACTCTTTTATATGAAAGACGTTAATATTGTATTTGAAATAAAATATAAAGTATTTAAAATGTATTTTTATTAAACACTTTATATTTTTTTTGTTTAATTATCATGGATATAGAAATTTCTTGAAGAGGAAAGAGAAGAGAGATTAGGATATGGTTAGAAATGAAATACTTTACGATTTACTTAACGAAAAACGTAATTTCGGTACAAAAAAATCTCTAAGGTAAATATCCTAGAGATTTTTTATTATTTAGACTTTAGAAATTCCGTTTAAAAAAGCTAAGAGAAAGGTAATAAAAAAATTTTTTGCTTGTATATCAGACACACATTTAGATTAAAAATTAAAAACCCCTATTAACCATATGCTAAAGGGGTCCTTACTTATTGTTTAAACTTCAAATATGAAGTTCTTATAGAAGAATACAATAAATATGAATATATTTCAAGCCAACCCAATTGTTTATCTACTTGTTGCTACTATTAATAGGTTGATCTATAGATTGTTGGGGCTCAAATAGAGAGGTTTTAATACCGATTAAAGACGCCACAATCGTAAGGATGCCTGCTAAAATAAAAATTAAAGAGACGCTAATATATTCAGCTGCAACACCTGCTAACATTCCACTAATTGGTAAAGCTGAAAAAGCTAACATACGAGTTGAGCTAATTACTCTTCCTAATAAGGCTGATGGTACAATCTCTTGCCTAAGGGTAAACCAATTAATTGCCAATAATGTTACAGAACCGACAATTAAAATTCTACATAATATCAACAAAATAACCGCAGTGTTTGAAAAGGTAAGGATAGTTTGTCCTAAACCTATTATCACTCCACAATAGATAATTATATTTCCTCGCGGTAATTTGTTTAGTTTATTTGCAGCATAGATTGCTACAAATGAACCTAAGGTTTGTAGGGAAAATATCAAGCCAATATACTGTGCCGATAAATGTAGATTATCCTTTAGATGAAACATAAATAATGCTTCCATAGCACCATAACCCACATTAATCAAGAATATGAGAATAGTTCCTATCAAAATTTTTTTAGTATTTATAACGTATTTAACTCCTTCTGCTATCGAATTCATTATAGAACTATTAACTGGATTCTTGCTTTTATATTTCTTAGTTATTAAGCTAATGAATATTCCAGAAAGAAAATACGTAAAAAAATTAAAATATAGTAAGTTATGAGTTCCAACCAAAGCAATTAAAATACCTGCTATTGAAGGGCCAGCAAGGGTTGTAATTGTCTCTGATAATTTAAATAAAGAGTTACCCTGTATTAAATTTTCACCTTCTAAAATTTCTGGTATGACTGATTCAAAACTTGGATGATAAAATGCACTGACAGCTGATATTAAAAAAGCTACCACATATACAATCCATATATCTAAAACGTTTACTGAAGCTGCAAGAGGTATGATAATAATTAAAATGGCTGATAAAATATCACCTAGTAATAAAATGTATTTCTTACTTATGCGATCAGCTAAGGCTCCGCCTAACAAACTAAATAATACTTGAGGCGTAATTTCTAAAACAAATGTTAATGCCATTAAACTTGGTGATTTAGTCAAATCATATACTAATAAAGGCAATGCGATTTGAAAAAAAGACGTGCCCAACTTACTTGTTGTGGCACTCAAAAATAAGCATAAAAAATCTCTATTCTTTAATACTTCATAAGATTTCAATATTTATCCCCCCATAATTATTATTTACCTACTGTTACAGGGGCGGAATGGCAAACTGGACAATCCTCTTTCTTATTCCACTCTGAAATAGGGTAAGTTTGATATGTAAGGAAATTTAATTCCATCATTTTTCCTAATGATATTGGAGTCTGAATGCCTGTTACTAACCCTAAAAATTCATTTACAATAGCACCAGCCAACATAGCTACATTGGGACTAATCGCAGCATTATTTCTTTGAAAATTCACCTGATGCATACTGTCAAGTTGCTTATTAACTATAACATCACTTTCTATTATGGTTCGTTTATGACACTCTACACACCCAGTTTTTCCAGGTAACATAGAATAAAATCTGCCCCTTGTATTTAGGACTCCACCAGAAACCAATGGCTTTCCTAACTTCACTACAGCTTCATTTACCCAATCCTGTATATGAAGGGTTGGTTTATCGGCCACACAAATTACATAATCACTACCTTCAATATGTTTCATTACATCTTCAGCACATTCTATACGTTTGTTAGTAACATTTAAATTAACATTGGGATTAAAGCTCGATATTCTTTCCTCTGCTAATTCCGTTTTTAACTTATTAATATCTTTTTCAGAATATAACAACTGTCTGTTAAAATTACTTAATTCCAAAGTATCAAAATCTAGTGCATTAATGTTATGAAAACCTAATGCAGATAGATGATATAGTATTTGACTACCTAAACCTCCGATTCCGAGCAAAGCAACCTTAGTGTTTATAATAGTTTCTTGCACATTGTACTTGTTGTCCTCTAAAGACGTAAAAAGCGAAAAGTAATTAAGGTTTGCTTTATATCTTTCGAGTTCGTAATCTCCTATAGATTGAGGATTTAAAGAATTATCTTCTAAATATTTCTCTGTATCTAATGCCTTTATCCCTTCTAAAACCTCATTTTCTTTTATGTTTGGATACTTTTCTTGAACTAAATGTACTATTTCTTCTATAGAATTTTTTCCGTTGATAAGAGAAATTAAATACTTAATACTTCCATTGGGATCTTCAATAACTCCTGCTACTCCATCTTCTTCACCAATATGGATTTCATCATTTATAAAAAATACAGGAATTGTCTCTTTGAACTTAGGTTTCATTTTCTCCATTTCACTCCATTTCTCTTAATTATTGAAATAGGGAACTATCATATGATAGTTCCCTATATTTACAGACTTGAAGTTTAAACAATAAGTAAGTAGTTCAAATAATTATAGCGTTTTAGCCTGGAATACCGTTTAATACAGCAGCTTTATTAGTTGTTTTTTTAACTTTTACTTTCATAACTAACACCTCCATTTCTTAAAAGATACATTTATAATATTGCATTAAAAAGGAATTTTCAACAAATAAACCCAATTTTTATAATATTCAAACAAAAACAGGTAAATAATCCTTTTCTTCGTTTGTTTTAAACTTGCAAATATTCCATTTATAATATTTTTTCTTGCATATAAAACCAGCATAGATGAGTAATCCAGGTTTCCGAAGTTTTCCATTGAGTAGATATTCTTCTAACTTGTGATTCCGTTAATAACTCATCATACTCATACATCTCTCCTACCACTTTACGTATAATTAAATCTCCTGCAGGTAGAATGTCTTGACGCCCTATACCTCTCATTAGTATTGACTCTGCCGTCCATTTTCCTATTCCTCTATGTTGCATTAAATAGCTACAACCCTCGTCACGGTCCAATAAATATAAGCGACTTAAGTCTAACTCCCCATTTATAATGGCTTTAGTTATTTCATGAATATATTCAGCTTTTCTTTGACTTAGCTTTAGGGCACGAAGTTGGTTTATATTTAACTCCATCACCTTATGGGGGCATAAATCTGTATAATATTCACAGTTATTAATTATTATTTTAGCACCTGTTTTTTCTAATAAACTCTTTTTAATCCCGTGAGCAACTTTTGCACTAATTTGTTGACCGATGATTGCCCATATAGTGGATTCGTAGACACTTCCTAATAAAACAGGTCTAAACCCTTCGTACATTTTTATTAATTTTCCTATCTTAGATTCATTAGCTATAAACTTTTGAGATTTGTCTATATCTTGTTCCAGACAAAATATTGTGATAATTTTCTCCTTTACTAGTTGAACATGATTATTTTTAACTTCTTCACCAATAACGTTAACTTCCAAGTACTTACTATCGATTCCTTCGTCCCTAACTAATACTAGGTACATTCTTCCCCCTATTACAAAAGCTCTACAATATGTGTTTTCAATAACCTTCTCGATTACAAAGGAGGGCGAGTTTTTTATGTATCTTAAAATTAAATCAAAATTATATATGTTTGGTTTATTAATTCTAATTATTTTTTGTCTCATAAGTTCCTCCTAATTTTTAATAAATCTATATTAACAGGCTTTCTTAAAAAATTAATGATTAATTTAAATAAACAGATAATATTTATAAAACTATCCATATTTTTCATTGTAATACTTTGGATATGTTATATTTATAGTAAAATTAAAGGAGTGAGCAAAAATGAATGCGATGAGTTTTATTTTACTAAACTTTGAAGAAGTAAGACGTCGAAGTATAGAAGTATGGATGTCAATACCTCAAGATAAGCTAGACTGGCGCCCTGATCCAGAAGCAATGTCATGTAGGGAGATGATACATCATGTTCTTGAAGGAGAATACCTTTATCATCAAATGTTAGAAAAACCCCTTAACCTTTCTCTAACAGAGGAGCATAATCCTTATAAGCCAATAACATTTAGTTCTGTTGAAGAAGCATTAAAGTTTGCTCAACCATACAGGGAAAAATTTATAGATTTTTTAGGACTCATTGATGAAAAGCAGCTCACAGAGGTAAAAATAGATCGTTCGGAAATGGGATATGTTCGAGAGTTGGGGGACATGTTGTTAAGAGTTGCTTATCATGAATCGGTACATACAGGACAACTTTTAGATTATTTAAGAACTGCTAAAGTTCCACGTCCTTTAATATGGGATTAATTTTCTGATTAATCTCCCGTTGTTTCATTTTTATCTGCTATAAAGAAAGTTCATACAAAGCCATAAAGTTGTTTACTTAAAGGGGGAGGAACCATCGTGAATAATGAAAAGCAGTTACTTAAATTCCTAACGTTTCAACAACTTCACAAAAGACCCTATACTTTTGTTTTGCCTAATGCTTGGGATGTTATTAGTGCTAAAATTTTTGAGAAAAATGGGTTTCCAGCTATTGCTACAACTAGTGCTGGCATAGCAATGTCTTTAGGATATAAAGACGGAGAAAAAATTCCTTTTGATGAAATGCTAGAAGTTGTTAAGAGAATTATTAATTCGGTCGATGTTCCTGTTAGTGTGGACCTAGAGTCTGGCTATGGAGTGTCTACTAACGAAGTAGTAAATAATGCTAAGCAAATCATTCTCGCAGGAGGGATTGGTATAAATTTGGAGGATGGAACAGGGGATTTAGATAGTCCTGTTTTGGATATGTCATTGCAAGTGGAAAGGATATCTGAAATTAGATTACTATCCAAATCGCTAAAAGCCCCATTATTTATTAATGCACGCACTGATTTATATTGGTTAAATATAGGTGATCTAGATTTAAGACTTCAAGAAGCCATTATTAGAGGAAAAGCATATCAAAAGGCTGGAGCTGATTGTATTTTTATTCCTGGGCTATATGACATAGAATCCATTAAAAAAGTTCGACAAGAAATCTCTTGTCCCATTAATCTTTTGTCTGAGCCAAACTTACCTTCTATTAATACATTGTCACAAGTTGGTATTGAAAGAATAAGTACTGGATCCGCCCCTTTTAGAGCAACTGCTACATTATTGCAAAGAATTACTGAAGACATCCTTTATGATAATAATTTTCAACGATTAATGAATGATAATATGAGTTATAATGCAATAACGGAACTAATTGAGACCCCTAAATAGAATTTATCAATTTTATTTAGCTTGCCTTTATAAAACTGATAGGACTACTGAAATATACAGTAGTTCTTTTGCTGTTTGAACTATATTTAAACAGTTACCATAAAACACATTATCGGAAACCACATAAAAAGAATCACTTCCTTTTATGCAGCTTTTTATACATCCTTGATATAAGGGGATTTCCTTGGATAAGTGGGTAGGATTTGATGTATAAAGCGAGCACGTTTTATGCATATGGCTAATCAAAAAAATATAGTATTTATAGAAAAATGTGTTATTATTTATTTACTAATATTTTTCTACCTCATGACAAATATTAGCTGTAAAAAGCAACCTCGCTTGCCAATTGTCGAGGTTGCTTTTTATTTTGTTAACGATAATAAATACTTTGACCTCTTATAATAGATTTAAATACCTTGTCTGTTAAAGGATAAGTTTTTAGTTACTGTAATGGATTTTCTAGGAATCCAAAAAACTAAACAATAAAAAATCAAATGAAAGTCAAAAAAGACTGCCTGATTTGGCAGTCCTTTTTCTTTTCCTTATGAAAAGTGACGATTAATAGTATCTTCCACTCTTGTTAACATACCTTTATAAGCTTCTTCCTCAAGGTATCCAATGCTTCCAAATAGTAAATGTTCTACCGTTTCGATTCCAGTAAAATCAAATATTCCAACATCAGATGTTACTTTCAATCCTGCAGTCATGCCAATTTCATCGTAGACATCAGTAGGGGTACCATGGGTATTAATAATTAAACCTTTTTTACCTTTCAAGAGTTTAACAATCCCTTCTGCACCAGGCATATAAGCGAAACCATAGGCAAATACTCGATCTACATATCCTTTAAGAATAGCCGGAAGTCCCGTCCACCAAATAGGATAAATAAATGTTATCGCATCTGCTTCAGAAATAAATTCTTGTTCTGTTTTGATGTCATTAGGTGTCTTTCCTGCCTTCATAGCTTCCGTATCTTCTGGTTTTAAAACAGGTTGAAAATTAAGTTCATATAAATCACGCACGATAACTTCGTGTCCGTTTTTCTTTAACGTATTAACGGTTGTATCTAAAATTGAATGATTTAAACTCTCCGGATTAGGATGAGCGTAAACAATCAGATGTTTCATAGTTAATAACCTCCGTGTATTTAATTTTTATTTGATTACTAAAGATAATTTAATATTGAGTGAATTTCTTTGGAAACTGCTTCACAACTCCCGTAGAGATTGTATCTGCCATTAAGATGATATGTGAGAGTCCTTCATCAATCGCCCCAATTCTTGCTTCCCAATCTTTCGCTAAGCTTGCAGATAAATCATTTGTCACCAATTTCAGATGCATATACAGCAATTTTTTTAGATCTTCATTTTTTAAATACGGGTTAGCATGGCTAAGGAACGCTGCTATATCATCAGCATTTCGATACCATTCTTTGTTTAACTGATTCACCAAGGCTTTCTTTCCAGTTTTGGCTGCATCTACAATCTTGCCGGCAAGGATAATATGTTTCTTAAGCAACTCCGTAAGCTTGTTTCCGGCTTTCTTCCCATATAACGGCTTCACAGCATTCCCAATATCCTCTTGGTTCTTAAGCAATCTTGCCAATACCTGCTTTTGATCTTCTGATCCTGCTGTTGTTGCACTTGTAATATAATTGCTTGTCCACAGTACATGATCAATCCAAAGTCTTCTGAATTCATTTTCAAACGTTACCTCAGATTGGCTAATACGATGTTCTTGAGCTTCAGCGACAGTACTAATGGGTCCATTCAACATGTTCAGTGGAAATAACAAAATAAATCCTACCATTAATATTCTCTTCATAAAAGCTACTCCTTCCAAATTAAGTGATTATCGTCCTTATTATTTGTATAGGAGATTTTCTACATTCCTTAAAATATTACTTTCCAACGTTAATTCTTTATAGAATACCACCACATGCCCAATCAGCTAACACGTATGAAAGGTTACAGAGGATATCTTTCTATAAGATTACAGTAGAGAATTTCGAATCCTCGGTCCTTGTATTTATCTATTCATAAATAGTATTGCTTGTCTCATATGCTTATATAAAATCTTAGAAGGAAAAGAGGTGAAAAGTGTGAAGCATATGCTGATGGTATGTAATCAACATGTGAAGGATGGACTTGTAAGCCTTGAAATTCCCCATGTAAAGAAGATTCACTACTCTAAACACACCTGTTCTTTTTGTAATAAAAAGGCAGAAATAAAAATTTATTATTCTATCGCTCAAAAATATAGTAAAACCAATTCTATAGTATGAAGAGCATATAATCTGGCCTGTTTTTAACAAAAATAACGCTGCAATACTCGTTCTACATTTGGTGATCTTATACTAATATTTAGGGTTAAAAATCAAAGAGGACTAATTAATATATCTTCCTTTTAGACAGAACTTCCCTTCATCTAAATAATATATTGGATAGAAGAATACGTTGAAAAAGCTCAAGTCTGAAAAGATTTGGGCTTTTTTATGTAAGCCTAAGCATGTCCAGACATAAAGCAGAATAACTTAGAATGAAACTATTTTACAATTGTAGGAGGAGTAATAATGACTAATGCATTTGTTGCACGATCCTTAGATGAAATTCGTTTTTGGTCAAGGATTATGAAGGAACATTCTTTGTTTCTTCGATTAGGTTTTAGGTGTGAGGATACACAATTAATTGACGAGGCGAATCAATTTTATCATTTATTTGAAGAAATTGAACAACGGTCTCATTCATTTACTAATCAAACAGATCCGGAGCAAATGAAAAGATTCAATTCAGAAGTCCAACAAGCAGCCACAGGTATATTTGCTTTTAAGAGAAAAGTTTTAGGTTTGATCCTAACCTGTAAACTACCGGGTTCAAATAACTTTCCTCTTTTGGTTGATCATATTAGTAGAGAAGCCAACTATTTTAGAAAACGATTAATTGAATTAAACGAAGGGAAATTAAAGCCCCTTGCTGATGCCATTATCAAGGAAAATGTCTTCTTTTTAAGAATTATGGCTGATCATGCTCAGTTTATAGGCCATCTTCTTGATCCATCCGAAAGAAAGCTTGTCGATATGGCCAGAAACTTCAGTCATGATTTTGATCAATTGGTTTTTCAAGCAAGAGATTTAGAGTCTATGAAATCACAATCCCAAACGGTTCCTCTTTTAGATCAATTTCTTGATCAGAATCGTGTTTCTGTAGCTTCTCTTCGGGACTTTAAAAAGACAGCCAGAGATTTAATTGAGGAATGTAGAATTAAAAGTATTATCCATCCTCTTCTGGCTGATCATGTTTTTCGAGAGGCTGAAAGGTTCCTTCATATTATCGATATGTTTGAAAAGAGTCTTCAAGCACATAAATAATACATTGATGTTAAATTTAAATTTTGTTCCTTACAAAGCTTAATGATTTAAATTCAAAAGGCTTCGGATCTTAATGAAGCCTTTTGTTATTATCTTTCAAAGAGTGAATTTTTAGGCGCTTATCCGGTAAGGAATTAAAGAGAGATCCAGACCTTAATCCGACATATTAACTTTTACATGTCTTATGCCATAGCATTGTTTTTAAATATACGGGAAATTAAGAGGAGGTCGGCAAGTGACAGTTACTTTTATAGGAATAGACCCTAATCAACAAAATGATTATCTTGATGCTATCGACGCTGCCCTAGAAAAAGGAATGTCCGCCAAAGAGGTAGTCTGCTCAATTACAACAGGCTTCCGAAGGGTTCCTTCCATGCGGGTTGCCCCAGGACTGAATACGTATCATGCCTCTGTAGCTGATATCGGCTACGGGTTTGATGCAGTACAAGGAACGATTAGGCGTATCCGTCAAGGAGAATCTATTGACCTTGCAAAAGAAATGCTTGTGTTTGATCTTGACACATTGCGTATTAGTGAAAAGCAATTAAGGCCTAATTTTGAACTTGCTGTAAAAAGGGCCAACCCTGATGCTTTTTACTTAATCGAACAAAGTCGGTATCTGCATCGTCAAATCTTTGAAGTAATTAAAGAGGCAATTAGGCTCGGTCGAGCTTTGCTAGGTCCTGAGTGGGAGACCATACGAGCAAAAATAGAGGAAATTCAAGCGATACCACGTCTTTAGGGGAGAGGAGGATAGAAAAATGTTTCCTAACACAGAGCTTTTAAATATGAGTGTAGATCAACAGAGATACCTATTGGACTGGTGGAATACAACGGAATCAGCCAAATCGGTTGTAAAACATTTGGTTTCATTAGTCAATGAACTAAGGTTACACCCTGAATCAAGTCACGCAGATGGAATGATCCTTTTTTATAGAGCTGTTTCAGAAGTTTCATATGGCTACGCAGGTACAAGAGGATGTATACGCAGAGCTTTTAATGATGAATACAGTGAAGCTCTGAGAAAGAATATGACCATGTGTCACGGGTTTGCCAGTAAGTTTTCTGTAGATACAAAAGTTCTTCTTGAAAGAGTAGCTAAGCAGATTACTGGACCCAGCGCTCTGGAACTGATACATCGTATTCGAGAGGTACTGAAAGAAAACGATGCAATGTTACATGAGATGGAGATAAAAGCTCATGCTTTCTACGAAAAGGCAAGTCACTAAAGAATGTAGGTTTAGGTGAGTGCATTTATGGGGTTCCAGTGGGGTATTTTGGATTTTCTACGTAAAAATAAATTAGTTTTTTAGATACATTCAAAGGACCGCCAGTATAGGTGGTCTTTTTTGTTACTATCCTTAGGTTTATGGGCGTATGAGATACCCCATACATACAGCATTTGAGTAAGGGACATGATAAGTATTTTTATAAGTTCATAACCCTTGTAATAAAATCTATATATCTTCTTTTCCATCACCATATAAAATGTAACAAATTGTTATTGACGTTACGGTTAAAAAGAAATTATAATCTTATAGAAATTATATTTGATAACGATTTTCATTTTCAATTCGTGCAATTAATTGTCAATTTATTTCTTTGGGGGAGAGGGAAAATAATGCAACGTAGGACTAGCCTATACATAATTATTTTTGCATTTGCAATGATAGCATTTCCATTTCGTAGTTTTGCCGCAAGTGCTGAAAGTGATCTACAAGATGCAAATAAAAATATTATTGAAGCACTTCAATCTGCACAAAGTGGCAATGTTGAAGGAGCCAAAAAACAATACGAAACATTTTCATCTACATGGATGTCGATTGAAAGTGGCATAAAAGAACAGTCTCAGGATGCCTATCGTGAAATAGAAGACGGGATGGGACAAATACAATTTGCTTTGGCTCAGCAACCTGTCAAAAAAGAGAATTTAGAAAATTCTCTCAAAAATTTAAAGCAAACTAATGAAAAGTTTATTGCAGGAAAATACCCTCGTACTGCAACAAAAACTGGAGATGAGAGAACAAAGCAGGGTAATGTAGCCGATTTGATTGTGTTATTAAATCAGTCACTTTCTAAATTAGATCATAACGATGTGAATGGTGCAAAAGTAGATATTGAGCAGTTCCGCACCTCGTGGCTAGATATAGAAAGCGTGGTATTAACACAGTCTTCTAAAATCTATACAAATGCTGAGAGGGACATGGTAACGTCGTATGCAATGCTTTCTTCTAAGAACCCTGATGTAAAGGGAGCTAAAAAAACAATTGAAGGAATGCGTGATTATCTTTCTCCACTGGCATCTAAAACAAGCTATAACATGTTAGATGCTACAACAATTCTTTTGCGTGAAGGTTTAGAAGGTTTACTTGTTATAGTAGCACTTTTAGGTTTTTTGAAAAAAGCTGGTCATGCAGATAAGAGTAGATGGATTTGGATCGGCGTTGGATCAGGCCTAGCAGTAAGCATGATCTTAGGTGTTATTGTAAACATGTTGTTTTCTGCCGGAGCATTTGGGAGTAATAACTTCTTAATTGCTGGGTGGACAGGAGTCTTTGCGGCAATGATGCTTCTGTACATGAGTTATTGGCTTCACAGTAAATCAAGTACGGCAGAGTGGCAACGATATATTCAGACTCAAAGTACAAAGGCTATTGATAAAGGGAGCCTATGGTCATTAGCTATCCTTTCTTTCCTTGCTGTTTTCCGGGAAGGAACAGAAACCGTGTTATTCTTTATCGGCATGGCTTCATCCATTAAACTACCTACACTTTTAACAGGGATAGCTATTGGGTTAGTATTATTGATTGTTCTCTCTTACTTAATTTTAAAAGTTGGATTGAAGGTACCGATGCGCCCGTTTTTCCTAGTATCCAGTATTCTAATGTTTTACTTATGTTTCAAATTTGCCGGTATGGGCATTCACGGGCTACAACTATCTGGATTATTACCAGCTACACAAGCTCCGATCCCTACTATAGATTTCTTTGCGATTTATTCAACATGGGAGAGTATAATTCCACAAATCATTCTCCTTATAGTGGCAATTGTCGCAATGATATGGAATAAAAAAAAGGATAAAAAAGCAAAATTACACCAGACAAATCAGGGGGAAACAAAACATGCGATCTAAAAAACTTATTGTACCAGTCATCCTAGCAACGTCGTTAACATTAGCAGCTTGCGGAGCAAAAGAAGAAACAAAGAAAGAAGCTCCAAAAACAACAGAGGAATCATCAAATTCAAAAGCAGTTTCGATTGCTGATGGTGCAAAAGACATGAAACAAGTACTTGCTGATATGAAAATACAACTTACAGCAAAAGACGCTACAAAAGTAAAAGAGAGTGGAGAGAAATTAGAGGAGAAATGGGAAGTATTTGAGGATTCAGTAAAAGATAAAAGTCCCGATCTATATGAAAAGGTAGAAACGCCACTTCATATAATTGAAGCAGGAGCAAAGGTTGAACCCCTCGATACAAAAACGTTAGACAAAGCAGCAATAGATTTAGACAGTGTATTAACAGAAGTACAAAATTTAAAATAAAACAATGAAAAGAGTGCTTTATCTATGGTTAACATAGAATAGAGGGCTCTTTTTTTAATTTATTAATTGATAAAAGACAAGGTAATTAGCTCACCTTGCATTAAAAAGATACAGGAATATGTTGAAAATCGTTTTTCTCTTCTATTGTTTACTCTATGAAACTTTATTTGCACAGGATTAATTTTATAGAAAACCTCAAAAAGGTTGCTATAGACCCACATGAACTTGCTTTGTTAGGATAATAAAGAAGTAAACGTGGAGGAAAAAACATGGAACAAAGATACAAAGATTTAAAGATGGGTGAAAGAGGAGCAATCTTAAGTATTTGTGTGTACATATGCTTATCTGCTTTAAAATTATTTATTGGATATACGACCAATTCAGAAGCCTTAAAGGCTGATGGTTTGAATGATACCACTGATATCATTGCTTCACTATATTTAAGAGGTAAAGAGTGTATCCATTGATATATGTCTTCTCTATCCCATACACCTAACTCATCTTCTTCATAGTAGCGTATAGAGTCTCGTTGTACGTGTGCCAGTATCTCTATCTTATCC
>Ga0209463_1001627_pt1 | contig 13420 bp, 13 predicted proteins | sample AgamicMgSfrz_FD_187169 | JGI IMG/M metagenome (GOLD analysis project Ga0209463, IMG submission 187169) | Agave microbial communities from Guanajuato, Mexico - Mg.Sf.rz (SPAdes) (version 2) | ecosystem: Host-associated > Plants > Phyllosphere > Phylloplane/Leaf | place: Guanajuato, Mexico... | reverse complement strand
CAAGCTTGCGATTAATTTTACTGATTTATACGTTTCTGCCGGGTCGTCTGTATTCTTATAGAAGTATAATTTGTAATTTCCTAAATCGTAATATAGAAGATAGCTTCCATCTTGTTCACTATATTCTTTAGCAATTGGTTCTCCTAATGATTGGATTACTTCCTTTTCTGATAGGTTAATTGGTAAGTAATAGGATGAAATTGGTGTTTTTGGATCTTGAACGTACTCATGGGGTGTTCCGAATCCGATGTGGTAGTTTTTATACATTAGCTGATATCCACCTTCTACCGCTACTACCCAATCAGGTTGGCCATGGCTTTCCATCATCGCGCCAACTGTTGACTTAAGAGGTACATCTATACCTTGAACAATTCCTTTTTTGGCATTCACTAAAAAGTCTGGATTCTTGACTTTCTGATTGTTTATTTGAGCTGAAGCTGCATCAAATTCTCCAGTGTTCTTCGTTGGAGATGGTTCTGTTTCTTTAACCTCTTCAGAATCAGATGATTCTGTTGGTTTTGGTGTGGTGATTGCTTCTTGAGACTCATTATTTTCCTGCGTTTCTTGATTGCCTTGCGATGTTTCTTCTTCCTCTGCCTCTTTATCTTCCTGGTTTGTTGCGCTATTGAACTCAGTTTCTGTTAAATAAGCAACTTCAATTGTATATTCCGTATTATTTCCAGCGCTTGAATCATTAGCTTCGTGAATCAGGATTTCTGCAAATCCGTCTGCCAAACGGTAATAATAGCTGTTTTGACTATCTGCTTGTTCTGCATTACCTTTAACGAGAGTAAACACAGGTGGAAGTAATTTTTCAGCTAAGCTATGAATTTTTTCTTTATCTCCGGCTACGTTGAATTTAAGGGAGGTAATTGCATTAGCTTGATCATAGTATAGAGCTATCTCATTTTTTACTTTTCCTGAGAGCTGGAAGGCCTTTTGTCCATCACCTTCAGACGTTGGCTCTCCATATAGAGATTGTGCTTCTTGGATGTTATCTCCAAGCTGAGGATATTTTAAATTTAAAAGTATCGAAAGTACATCCTCTTCTACAATTTCCTCTTTAACTGCTTCTGATGAATCATTGATCTTAAACACTTCTAGCTTCCATAATACCAATAGCGCCAGTATTACAATTAATACTGTTGTGATAATGATGACCAGCTTCTTTTTCAACGCTTCCTCCCTGCCTTCTGTGTATTATAACTTTCAATGTCACTTTAACACATTCACGGTGTTTTTTGTCATTTATATTACGAATGTTACAATCTTTACAAATTATTGTAATAAAATTTACATTAAAAATGGTGAACCCTATTCATATATTCAAAATCAGCCTTTGTATGAAAAAGATTACTTCCTATTTGCAAATAAAAAAAGCATGCGAAGATGCCTTGATTACTCCTTAACTTCATATATTTTAGGTTTACTTTGACTCTAACAAGTTTTTGATAAATTCGATAAATCTTTGCGAAGCTGGAGCGATTTCTTTTAGTGATAATGCCGCAATACCAATAATTCGATGCTGCTCTGGCTCAAGACGAAGTGCTGTCACTTTGTATGGCATGCTTTGCAGGACTAGTTCAGGCATAATGCTGACACCTAATTCATTTTCCACCATCGCTAAAATCGCTTGGTCATCAGCCATTTCAAAACTGTTTTGGAGTGTAACACCAGTATCTTTTAATATGCGTTTTATGTCGTGGTTATAACCCGATTTTAGAGTAATAAAGGCTTCATTTTCTAATTGATCAATACGTACCTTATCAAGATTACTCAGAGGGTGTTTTTGTGGAAGGATACATAATATCCGATCTTTTTTTAATGGAATTGTTTCGAATTTTTCTGTTGTTGGTAAAGTTGTAAAACCAAAATCTATAACACCGTTTGTAATCCACTCTTCCACATCCTGGTAGCCCCCTTGAAAAATTTTTATTTCAATGAAAGGATGTTCTTGTTTAAAGTTTTTCAGCAATCTTGGCAGCCATTGAATACAAACACTTGTAAAAGCCCCAATACGTACTGTTCCTACTTCGAGTCCCTTGATTGACGCTGCTTCTTGCTTAAGTTTTTCATCCCAATGCAGGACAGTTCGGACAGACTTTAACATTCTTTGCCCATTACTTGTTAAAGTAATTCCAGACCGACTTCTTATTAATAGTGGAAATCCAAATTCCGCTTCAAGGTTTGCAATTGAATAACTAACCGCAGACTGAGTTATGTTTAATGCTTCTGCCGCTTTTGTTAAGCTTCCCAATTCTACAACTGTGTTAAAAACTTCATATCTTGCCAGGCTCATCCCTATCATTCCTATCTATCGATTTCATTCATGCTTACTATCTAAAACTTTGATTTTATTTATATATAATTTACCCCTATAATACAAGAAAACACAACAATATGGAAAGAGTCGGTGAACTACAGTGATTTTAATGGGGGCTTTAGCAAATGCAATCGGTGTAAGCGTTGGTACATTATTAGGGAGTCTACTTCGTCGTATTCCAGAAAGCATGAAGGACACTGTTATGAAAATAATGGGCTTAGCCATTGTCGTTTTGGGCATGCAAATGGGACTTAAAACGGAAAATTTTCTTATCGTGATTTTAAGTCTTGCTATAGGAGCAGTTATTGGTGAGTTACTTGCCTTAGAAGATAAAATTACCAAGCTAGGGGATTGGTTAGAGAAACAGGTCGGCTCAAATAAACAAGGAAGCATATCACAAGGATTTATAACTGGAACATTGATATTCGTAGTTGGGGCAATGGGCATAATTGGTGCCTTAGATAGTGGTATTCGAGGAAATAATGATGTGCTATACACGAAAGCCGTTATTGACGGATTCATTGCAATTATCTTAACGACCACATTGGGTATCGGCGTGTTATTCTCTGCAATTCCCGTCATTTTATATGAAGGGTTAATAGCGATTTTCGCTACCCAAATTGTTCGATTGGTTCCAGATGCTTTAATGGATCAGTTTGTTATAGAGATGTCAGCAACTGGTGGTATAATGATTATTGCTATTGGGTTAAATTTAGTTGGAATTACAAAAATTAAAATAGCTAACCTTCTACCTGCGTTAGTAGTTGCTATTGTTGTCGTTTCGATAATGCATTTATTTTAAGTTTTATTTATTAGTGCGATTATAACTTAATATCATAAAGAGGCTGGGACATAAGTAAGTGAATCTGTATAAAAACCGAACTGCTTAATCAATGATTAAATAGTTCGGCTTTTTTGTGTTTTTTAGTTTTAATACACTGATTAGAAAACTTAGTGGAATGGAGTTAACGTCTCCATAGGAAAGTAGTTAAACTTCCCCCAAGTGGCTAGAATACTTTTAGTTGGCAGCATTTTATCACCTGCATTTAGTAGAATGTTTTAATAATAGCAACTATTTCTGCAATAAGGGACTGAAATCCTCCTTTAACTAGTTCTTTTACTCCATTTGTTTTTCATTTACATAGTCAATAAATGCCCTTGCTTCTTCAAATGGACCTTGCAAATCTGTTGGTATTTCCTTTGTTTCTATATAATGGTCCGGATTTATCTGACTCTTTGAAATGATTTCTTCATAAATCATAAGAGATTTAATATAATGCTTGTATTCCTCTTCAGTTAACAACTCCTTACTAGATTCCAGATCATTTAATTGATCATAGTATGGCTGTATTTCTAAATAAACTTTTGCAAGCTCTGTTTGTTTTTCTTGTGAGAGTGCAGCATAGTTAATCCCTCCATATTTGTCACCAAATTCAAGCTTAGCATCAGTCATTATTTTTACAAGTCCGATAAACTCTTTATATTCTGCTGGTTCAATCTGGCCTTGTGCTTGGGCAATTTTTGCATCCAACCTGAGGTAGCCTTCCATTGTTGCACTTGTAATATGCTTTTTCAAATTATCAAAAGAGCCGTATAGTCCATCAGCTATGAGAGATTTCGTGGCAAATGCCCCTGTCGGTATTAGCAATGAAGCAGCTAGAACACCTGTGATAATTCTTTTTTTCGTTTTTGACTTTCCGAGATGGATACTAGTCATAACATTCATTCTTAGTCCTGGCGGAGGAGTAATTTCTTTTCCAATCTCTTGTAAGGACTCCCTAAGTTTAGTCTCAATATTCATAAACCTTCCTCACTTCTTCAAGAATTTTTTTATTTTTTCCTTTTGTACGTAATTTTGTTAAAGCTGCATTTATTCTTGACTTAACTGTTCCAATAGGAACCTCCAAAATCGCTGAAATCTCATCTTGGGTATAATCGTTTAAATAACGAAGAATAACTACCTGTTTCAGTTTATATGGTAATTCATCCACTAATTTGACTAGCTGTTTATTGGTTATTTTTTCAATAACTTCGGTTGAGAAATCTAATTCTTTTTCCTCTTTAAATTCCTCAACCTTCTTAACAGTTCTAAAGATCATCCACTTTTTTCTTCGATAAGCTTTAATTTGTTTTAACACAATTCCCATTAACCAAGGCTTAAACTTCCGTTCAACATCGAATTTTTTTATTGACTTAAACACCTGTATGTAAATGTCTTGTACCAAATCATCTACATCTGTTTTTTCCTCCACTAAAAAGTGAACTGTTTTAAATACATCTTGGATTGTTTTTTCGTAAAGTTCCCCGCATGCCTCTTTGTCTCCAACTCCAATAAGGTTAATTAATTTAATAAATTCATTATCAACACTCAACCTTATTCACCTCCTTTATGTCTTACACTATATATTGGTAGCAATTTCAAATTTCGTTCGATTTTTTTATAATAAAAAAGAGCCTATTATGCATTGGCTCAAGAAAGTACTTATTAATAGGGCTTGTTTAAGCTATCCTTAAGTAGAGTGCTTGTTAATGGCTCTCGATAAAAAATTAATATCCAAAAAATCTTGGAACCTGAACACCAAGATCAAATAGTGTACTCATTACAAAAAAGAAAAGAATGATAACCACACAAATGTTTACAATAATTTTTCCAAATGTACTACCCGCTTCTGCAACATCCTCTTGCTGCTGTCTTTTTATTTCTCTATATATCCCTTGTACCTTTTGTTGTTTTTTCGTTTTTGTATGATTTTTTTCGTTCATCTCGTCCTCCATTATATGAAAGGATAATATAATTACCAGTTTACTACAAATCTTCATATGGATAAATATGTATTTCCTAATCAGGAAATTGGAAGAATTATAAATTGTATATCAAACAAAAAAAAACTCCCCATAGGCAGTTTTATGTTTTACTATATTTAAATTATATTTGAAGATTAAAATATCTCCCTAAAAATCTACTAAAATACGAAGGTTTTCTGCAAAATGCAAACATTGCTTATGTATATAGCTATCATTTTTCTTTATAAAGCTTCCACAATTCATTCTGTTTTTTGCTTATATTTTCATTATCTAACTTTATTTTCTTCAGTCTTCTTTTGAGCATAAGGTTTGTTGGTTCTTGCTGCAGCCTTTTTATGATTTTTATACTACGTTTTCTATTATTAGATAATTCATTATTTAATGTTTGTATATCAAGGAGGATAAGCCTTTTATTCATACGAACTCCCTCTCTTTTAATAGATTGACCTTTTAATTTACCCCAAATAATAGTCTTCAAACAAGTAACCAGTTAGTTCTTTAATACTTTTCTCGAATATCTTTAAGGATTAAAAATAAAAACAGTATCGCCTTTGTAATGAAAGGCTAATTGATTTAAATATTACTTCATAATTCCGTAAATTTATATTGTGCTCCTTCTACTCTATTTATATATATCACATTTTCATCCAAACCATTACAAACAGCCAAATAGCCTTCTTCAAGGTGTAAACCGACTCCAGTCAATTGTTCGAAGCATTCAATAATTTCTACCTTATCTATGCGTTTGTTAATAAATTCAGCAAGTTGCATTAACTTATTTTGTTCCCATCTAAGCAAGAAATCGGTACCATAGTAATCAATTTCCTCCGCTAAATCTATTTGATCAAATGTTATAGCGTATTCGCCACTCTTATATGCACACAATTCCAACTGGCAATCTTCAAACCTAATTATTACGGGTAAATCATTAAACCACTCATCACTATTTTCTTCCCATGCAACCAAGATATCCTTTATCATTTTACCTTTAAGACCATGTAGTCTAATTTTCTGGTCCTTTATTATTTGAGATAGTTCTGTGTAAAGTTTAGGATTGTAGCTTTTTATCCCTAGCATGAAATCACCTCTGAAGTAAGTTGCTGCATTACTATAATTTTAACATTAATTATTTAGCAGAAATGACTGGTTTGTTAAACTTTATATACTTTTAACCAAAATACACCCATTTTCATATCAAGCCCTTAACGAACAGACGCTTATTTTATCCTTTTAGAAATCAAAAGAGCTTTTCTTCTGTCGAGAAAAGCACCATTTAATAGGTTATTAGTTAGCTAGTTAAAACAAGCAACCTCCAAATTATTTCTGACTAATCATTAGAAAAAGGCGTCAATCCATAATGGATTAACACCTCTGTTACATCAATTACAAATTACATAATTAACACTAACATGCAATATTTTGAAATAAAGATATTAATTAGTGTCATACCATTTTTTAAAATGTGGTTACAAGGTAACTTCCCCTTAATTAAATTAACTCTTTCATATAAGCAAAAACCTCTTTGCTTTGTTTTTCTAATTTTTGCATTTCCTCTAAGAAATCTACCATTACAGTGGATTGTTCTTCAGATGATGCACTTACTTCCTCGATACTGATTTTCAAACTTTCAATGCTATTTTTTATTTCAACTAAAGATCCGCCGATTGTTCCAACTGCTTGTTTAGTATTCTCTGAAAGTTTTCTTATTTCTGTTGCAACCACTCCGAAGCCTTTTCCAGCCTCTCCAGATCGTGCTGCTTCAATTGCCGCGTTTAATCCTAATAAATTAGTTTGCGTTGAGATTCCTTCAATGATTTTCACTAAATTTCCGATTTGCTGTGTATTATCATTTGCTTTAATGGCCTGGGAAGTAATTTCATTACTTGTCGCAGATAATTCTTCTGATTGTGCAGCGACAATTTGGATTTTTTCATGAAGTGTGCTGATTATTGCATTTAATGAACTTAATTCCCGATCCAGTTTTTCTTCCACTTCTAATGTCTTGCTTATAGAGAATAAACCTACAACTTCTTTTGTTTCTTTATCTTTAATTGGTGTTACAGTGGAGAAAAAGGGAATACCAAGACTTTCTTTCGGGACATATTCTTCTACTTTTTTCGCTTCCTTCAACGCACGAATTAAAAGTTCATTTCCTGGTACAAAAGCAGGATCGCCAACTTTTATATTTAGAGGAAGACTTGTTGATGGTGAGAAATAAATGATATTTTGTAAATCTGTAATCATAATCGCAGTAGTTTTGCCTGTTGTTTCTTTAATTATAGGTCCTAAATCAACTAAAGTTTGTAATGAATTATGCAATGATTTTTGCCCCTTTCTTTATATCTTTCATATATATCGGTTAAAACACTTAACTATTAAGGACAGGAATACTAGCTATAGCGCTTACTTTAAAAGTTTTTTTAAAAAGTCCCTAAAAGCTGTGGAATGAATTAATTATCGGAACACTTTATAGCAGTAAACAGCTATGCAGACAAAAAAGGATTGCCATAGCAATCCCTTCATCTGGTTACATCTTGTGTTTATTTATTAGCTCTTCAAAGTTTTTTATATTGGTTTTAAAATCAGGTACAGTTTGAGAATCTTCCGCAGACTTAACCAGTTTAACAACCATGTCATTAAATGGCGTTGAAATACTTGTACCTTCTGCCATTTCGGGAACAACTCCATTGATGAAATCAATTTCAGTTTTGCGTTTTTTTTCAAGATCCTGTAGCATACTTGCCTTTAAAAGTCTTGAAGGCTCCATTACTGTCCTAAAGGTTTGAACTCGTGCAGGAACTTCTTGTTCATTTGTTACTTCTAATGAAGCGATATCGAAACCATTCATTTTTGCGAATGTAACCCCAATAGCGTGACCCACCTTAATTGTTTCATCTGCAATATGAACGGCGCTAGTGATGCCATATTCATTATCGAGAATGTCACCATATTCGCCATTCAATGCTGCGGATAACCCACTGAACGCATTATTGATAAGTAGTTTGGACCATTTCGTTCCAACTAAGTTGTCAGATATATGTGTTCCGCCCACAAGGTCTAACACAGCTTTAATTTGCTTGATTCTATCTGTTGTTTCACCATTTAATTCACCGATTTGAAAGGCATACTTTTTAAATTGAGTATATTCGGTTGTTAAGCTGGATACTCCAGGCTCAATAAACGTTGCGCCAAACTCAACAGAACCTGCAATTACACGCTCTTTACCGACAATGGATGCAACATTATTCTCCGGAATACCGTTCTGTAAGGAACAAACTACACTATCCTCATCTAAAAACGGCAGTAGCTCACTAAGAACAGAGTTGTTAAATAATTGTTTCGTCAGCAGTAAAACTAAATCATATTTGCCAGATTTATTATCTGGGGTAATAGCTTTCACCTTTGCTTGAAACTCATGTGTACCAATCACTTTAGCACCTGTTTGATTTAATGCATCTACATGTGCCTCGAATGTATCAATTAATTCAACCTCCATTCCACCTGCACTAAGATATGCACCCACGATAGTTCCTAAAGAACCTGCTCCTAAAACAGCAATTCTCATAATAAAAATCCCCCTTATTTTTCCTCTAGATAGTTATATACAGGCTGTGCAGCATTTAAGGTTAAATCCGTAACAATATGGGATGCTGAAACGACTTCTAACACAGGTAAATCTGCCAGAGGTGCCAATGCATGTTCGAATAATTGTAGGCGAGCTGGACCTGTCCATGCTTCTTTCACTTTTATATCTGTTATTTGTGTTCGTATTAAATCACAAATCCTCAATTCTCCCGTATAATCGGTTGCGATTTTCACCATAAAATTAGGACGGCAAATTTCACTTTTAGCCTTATCCTTGTCCATTTCGGCATGCTTATACCCCATTGTTGCGGTTGCTACTCGAAGGGATCCGTAATCCAATGTTCCAACTAGCGTATCAGAATCTGTATATAACTTAGGTGCCCCTAATTTCTTCGGATAAGCAGTTAGTTCACGTCCACTTGCAATTGCTGGAAAGTTGTCTACATACATAGAATGCACATAATCCCCTTCCTCTCCATTAAAGTTGACAGGAATCACTTGTCCAGCCTCCGTATAAGCACCAAGTCCAGAAACATCGGGCATCCACATAACTTCGAATTTGACTAATGGTTCCGTAATTTGAAGAGGTTCTGGCACTGCCGCACGTAAGGCTTTTTCATCTGTGCGATAAATAATATTTAGATATTCGCGATTCACAAACTTATACGGCGGCATAGGATAAGCTGGTGCAGTTAACGGTGTATTGAGATTTTGTGCTATGTTGTTTACATCTATTTTCATTAAAATGTCACCTCTCCTAAGTTTTATCTATTACTTTTTCTAAACTATGTAATTATCTTACATCTGCATTTACATTTAATCTAATACATATTAAGATATATATATATTTATCGAAATAAATAAAGGAGTTTCAAATCAATGGAATTACTACAACTCAAATACTTTCAGACAGTTGCTTATACAGAGCATATTTCAAATGCGGCTAACCAGTTAAATATTGCCCAGCCCTCTTTAAGCTTGACTATTAAACGACTTGAGGATGAATTAGGAACTGCGCTTTTTAATAGGAATGGGAGAAATATTCAATTGAACTCCTCCGGAAGAATTTTTTTGAAGCACGTTGATAGAATTTTTATAGAGCTTGAAAATGCACAAAAGGAAATTCAAGCAGAAGAGGATAAAATGTCTCATACGATAAAAATCGCTATCTCCAACCCAAGATTTCTTGCAGGACTAATCAGCGACTATATTAATACCTCTCCTGAATCAACGATTCACCAAGGAATAAAAGCCAAAAGTGACATTATTTCAAGCATAAAAAAGGGGGACGTTGATTTAGGGATATCTGGTCATCCGATCGAAGACGACGAATTAGAGAGTTGTTTATTAGTAGAAGAAGATATTGTGCTTGTTTTGCCGCATACCGATAAGTATAGGGGTATAACGGAACTATCATTAAGTGAGGTTGCAAATGAGCCTTTTATCGCTTTGGCAGATAATGAGGAATACAGCGAATTCACTACAAATCTTTGTAAAAAACATGGATTTGTTCCGAATAACATTTTTGAGGTAGATTCCTACTTACTTTTAGAAATAATTAAAGTAAATCAAGGGGTTGCACTACTTCCCATTTCAGTCTGTAGGCAATTAAAGTTAAATTATGTGAAAATCGCAGACATTTCCCCCTCCTATTCAGTCAGTCTGTCATGGATGAGAAATAAATTGCTGTCCTCATCAGAAAAAAGCTTTAAAGACTTTATTATTGCTTATTATCAAGAGAATATTAAAATGTTTAAGGTGGATTAAATATAAATAGATGTACAAAAAGAGGCTGGGACAAAAGTATGTGAATCTACGTAAAAACGGAACTATTTAATCAATAAAACGATTAAATAGTTCCGTTTTTTAGTTTTAATACAATGATTAGAAATCTTAGTGGAATGGAGCCGGAGGACACTCGACTACTAAGGGAAATAGAGGACGCTTTAGACCCCGACAGGCGAAGACGAGGAGGCTCAGCTTTCTCCCCGCAGAAAGCGAGAGGACGAGCGCGCAATGAAACGAACTAATATTAAACCCATATTCTATTTAGTCGTGCTTCATTTTTCAAATTTAGATGTAATTTTTATTATTCGTGTATAGAAAGTTTATCTTTTGTTTAGTCCCAGCCTCTTTTTGCTTACAATTGGTTAATGAAGAAATTATTTAAAGCTCACATTATCCTTTGATATTTGCACACTTATAAAGTCACCTAATGCATGGACTACAGCTATTGTGACAACAATTGAATCCTCAGTTACATAAACAAATACCTCAGGAAAGTTCATTTTATCTGCTTCTAAAAATTTCTTAAGTAGGTCTTGATTATCTAAGCCTGCGATATACTTTTGGATTTCCTGTTTATATTCAGAGGATTGATCTGTAACAATTTCCCCCTGTTTAAACGCTTTAACAAACGCATCATCAAGATTGACTAAATCATTTAACCTTATTTTTTCACCTGTTTCCATATTTACAAGTGTTGAATAAGATAAGTTTATCGGATAGCTGTTGATTGGACTCGTAAGTAACCCTTCATATGTTATACTAACAAACTCATCATTTACAAATGGAATGTGGTACTTGATTTCTCCTGTATAGCCTTCATAATAATCTTTTTCAAAATAATAACTCGCATCCTTTGTTATTACATTGTTCATTTTATTTGCCTTACCCGAATCTTCATGAGCTAATTGCGGATAACTTACATTAATATTGCCTTTTGTATATTGTTTTGAAGTGAAGCTGTTTTCCTTATAAAGTACTTTTGATTCATCATTTGGTGCTGTTTCCTGATTTTCTACTGCACCGTTATTATCGTTCGTTTCTTGTTCTTTATTTTCTACTGTATCATTTTCAGCTTTTGTTTCTTGATTCTCCACAGCATCATTATCAGTATTCGTTTCTTGGTTCTCTACTGCATCATTTTCGGAGTTCAAATCTGAAGCCACATTACGTTCCCCGTTACTGCACGCCGATAACCACAATAGAGATACAATACCAACAATTATTATTTTTAAATACATTACATCACCTATATTGGTAAATTCGTTCACTTTAACAAATACGAAGAACCTAAATTACGATTAAATTTCTGTCACAAACGCGAATTCTCTTTTTTTAAACTAAATGAAAAGATAAGGCTAACAATCACATAATAAATACCTAAAATAGAAAAGCAATCTGTAGCAATTATTAATAATTCTATATGCAAAAATACGTATCGCCAACTAAATGAACTAAGCATAAATGTTATCGGAAGTACAAGAAATAGAATAATAAAGATGAAGCTTCTTTTATTATTTATTGTATCTCATCTCCTTTTTATCCATATTATAACAAAAATAAATGGTTTATTCTTTCCTTATAAGCATAAATTCCACTGCGTAAAAAGCAGCGGAATTATTTTTAGATTTTTTCACTCTATATTCAAACATAAATATTTATGATTTACTTCTGTTAACATTAGAATTAAATTATTTAATTAGCACCCTTCTTAAAACCTTCCTTTTCCCTCTCTGAAAGAAAATCCCACTTTTTTAATTTAATCCAATTTAATAATTTTTGAACGTTATCATTATCATTTTTGTACTGATTTAGGAATTCAAAAGCTGGTACTAGCTCATCACTATCTATCTTTCGCTTTTTACTTAAAACTGTTTTTACTCGTTTATAAACAGCATCTATAGCCGTTTTATCACCATGATTTTTAATTGCTAACAGAGCATAGCTTTTTACATGAGGGGAACGGTCGCCTAAAGCCTCTATATATAGTGGAAGGTATGCTGCCCCTCCTAAACTATCGAGTGCAGAGACAGCAGAACGTCTTACTTCTCCTTTTGTATTCGTGAATAATGGGAGGATATATGGAATGGATTTTGCAGACCCAATTTTACTAAGAGAACCAAGTGCATAATAAAGATCATATTCATCTTGCGATTTTGTAATCACTTCTATAAGAGCGTCTTCTACGTCTGAACTTTTACATCTTCCAAGTGCTGAAATCGCCGAATGTCTTACCACCCATCTGTCATCTTCTAAACACTTAATAATGGAAGAAGCGTCTGGTATAACCGCTTGTTCTTCAATACTCATGAGTATGCTTTCTAACGTATGTTTATTTGTTTCCTTATCAATCTGTTTTAAAAGAATATCTACTACACGTTTATCACCTGTATTTGCTCCAATTTTTCCTAAAGCAAAATAAATATTACTTTTGAGCGATTCTTTTTTGCTTGTTTTCAACATGTCAATGAGATAAGAGATATAGGTTGTGTCTGTCAATTCCCTAACCTTTTCATAGGCATTCCAAGAAGGAGCTCCCTCATTTGTGTAGGTTCCATCCTCTTCATTATAAATAGTGTCCTCTCCATCCATTTCATTGATTAAATCCTGTAATTCTTTCTTATTCATGATAGAAACCTCTACTCATTATTATTTAAATTTATTATATTATAAGTGTGTATCAAGCTGACTGCAATTATATTTCTAAAAAAAGCTTAAGCCTCACACCTTAGGATTTATGCCACTTTACTTTTCGTATATTAAAGAGGAATATCTTCATTACATTTGTCATTTCATGTACTCCTTCTAATAAAAAAACTGTCAGTTCCAAATATAGATAATTTACTGCAGGTATTTTCCACTTTTATATCTCTTTCCTCCAGATGTAATTTTCATATTCCTTTTATAATGGTTTGTGTTTTC
>Ga0209463_1001624_pt1 | contig 13435 bp, 11 predicted proteins | sample AgamicMgSfrz_FD_187169 | JGI IMG/M metagenome (GOLD analysis project Ga0209463, IMG submission 187169) | Agave microbial communities from Guanajuato, Mexico - Mg.Sf.rz (SPAdes) (version 2) | ecosystem: Host-associated > Plants > Phyllosphere > Phylloplane/Leaf | place: Guanajuato, Mexico... | reverse complement strand
TGGGATCTAACGGTATCCATTTTAGCTAGTTTTTTCCGAAATGTTGTCTCTGAACAATTAATTACTTTTGTGAGCAGAATTTCAGGCCTAATTTTGGTGCTTTTTGGCGGTTATTTTGGAATGCGGGGAATTCAATTCTTTTTATAATATATTTTGCTAAAATGATTATATTTAAAGGGCTGTTTTCTAAAGGATTGTTGTTTTTTCAATAGGAAAAAAGAATGAATAGGAAAATTGGAGCAGCCGGAATACACGAAGACACCACGGGGATTAGCGAGACAGTCTGAGACACCGGAGTGAAGCTGAGCAGGCTCAAGCTTAGTCCCATGGAAAGCGAAGTGAATTCAGGCTCCGGGTAATCGCAACAAACTTTACGAAAACAGCCATTTAAAAAAGAATTTCCTCAACTTATTTATAATAGGTTGAGGAAAAACCTCCAATTGCCCATCTTAGTTAGCTAGCTTTTGTTTTTACTAGACTTTGTAATTGTTCCATTACATTTTCAGTAACAATACCGCCATGATAGCATACTACTTGTTTAATAGGATACGCTAAAAATTTTTCTATTGATTGAATCGCAAGTTCCATATCTGGCGTACTTACCGGATTAGGAGGCTGAAGATGCCCATTTGTAGCAAGTAAGGTATCCCCAGCAATTAAAGTACCTGATTTTTTATGAAATAAACTAATATGACCTGGGGTATGGCCCGGAGTATGAATAATTTCTATCCCGCCATTAATATCTAAGGTTTGAGCATCTTCTAATGAAACAGTAACCTGTGCTTTTGGGGGATGGAGATAAGTGAATTTTAAGAAATCTGATAATTCCTCCCATTGTTCTTCAGTGAATTTAGCAGGATTTGTTTTTAATAATGGTAAATCACCCTCTATATATGGAATTTCTTCTTTATGTGCATAGATTGTTAAGTGTTGCGTACAGGCAGTTAATATTTCTGGCAGGCTTCCAATATGATTAATATCTTGGTGTGTTATCAAAATTCCAGTTAAATCTTCCAAAGATTTATTTGCTTTATCCATGACAAGATTTATTTCTTCCATATAACCTGGCATTCCAGTATCGATTAACAATGTTTGTTTTTCATCCCATATAAGGGTTGGGTGAATGACAAAGGAATCTTTTTCAATCGTCAAAGTCTCTATTCCTTTTAATTCTGCCATAGTATTGTTCCCCATCTCTGATTGTTTTTTTATAAGTATAGCGGTTTCGTTTTAAATAGTAAAACATTAATTAAATAAGAAAGAAGATGTTTTTGAATTGGAAAAGCCGCTCTGTGAATAGAGCGGCTTTGATTTTGTTATTTCATCAGTTTACACATATTATTAGTGAATTCAACTGGATCTTCAATCGATAACCCTTCAATTAACAATGCTTGGTTATAGAGAAGATTTGTGTAGAGCGTTACTTTATCTTTATCATTTTCAAACGCATCTTTTAATGATTGGAAAATTTCATGGTTTTTGTTAATTTCTAAGACTTTATCTGCTTTAATGTTTTGATTATCTGGCATCATACTTAGGACCTTTTCCATTTCAATCGAAACTTCCCCTTCAGCTGTTAAGCAAACAGGATGTGATTTTAAGCGTGTGGAAACTTTTACGTTTTTTACTTTATCGGAAAGAATGTCCTTCATATAATCGAATAATGCTTTATTTTCTTCCGTTACTTCTTTTTCCTCTTTTTCTTCTTCTTGGTCAAGACCCAAATCACCGCTAGATACAGATTTAAACTCTTTCTCTTTATAAGTAGCAATCATTTTCATTGCAAATTCATCAATGTCATCAGTTAAATACAGAATTTCATAGCCTTTATCTGCTACTAATTCTGTTTGTGGAAGCTTCTCTATACGATCGATAGAATCACCAGTTGCATAATAAATGAATTTTTGATCTTCTGGCATTCTTTCTACATATTCATCTAGCGATACTAATTTTTTTTCTTTAGATGAATAGAATAATAGTAAATCCTGAAGCATCTCTTTATTCATTCCAAAATCATTATAGACACCGAATTTGATTTGTCTTCCGAATGATTGATAGAAGGATTCGTATTTTTCCCTTTCATCCTTCAGAAGGCTAAGGAGTTGACTTTTGATTTTCTTTGTTAAGTTCTTTTCAATACGTTTTAACTGGCGATCTTGCTGCAGCATTTCTCTAGAAATATTAAGCGATAAATCTTCAGAATCCACCATACCTTTCACAAAGCTAAAGTAATCTGGTAGCAAGTCACCGCATTTTTCCATAATTAAGACACCATTTGAATAGAGCTCTAGTCCCTTTTCGTACTCTTTCGAATAATAATCGAACGGTGTTTTTTCCGGAATATATAAAATCGCGTTATAACGAATAGCCCCATCTACACTAACATGAATATGCTTTAATGGTTTATCATAGCCATAGCGTTTTTCTTCATAGAAATTTTGGTAGTCTTCTTCTGTTAATTCGCTCTTATTCTTTCTCCAAATTGGAACCATACTGTTGATGATTTGTTCTTCGATAATTTCCTCATATTCATTTTCTGTGCCCTCTTTTAATTTGCTAGAAGTCATATCCATTTTAATTGGATAGCGGATAAAATCAGAGTATTTTTTTATAATCGTTTTTAAACGATTTTCCTCTATAAATTCATCAAACTGATCGTCTTCTGTATTATCTTTCATTTTAAGGATGATATCTGTACCAATTGTGTCTTTATCTGTTTCTTCAATTGTATATCCATCTGCGCCTTTAGAGAACCATTTATAGGAAGTATCGCTATTTAATGATTTTGTAATCACTGTTACTTCATCTGCTACCATAAATGCAGCATAGAAGCCAACACCGAATTGACCAATAATGTCATGTCCATCTTTTGCTTCATTTTCCATTTTAAAGGATAAGGAACCACTCTTCGCAATCGTACCTAAGTTCGTTTCTAACTCTTCCTTCGTCATCCCAATACCAGTATCAGAAATAGTTAATGTACGATTTTCTTTATCTGCTTTAATTTTAATAAAATAATTATCTTTTTCAAAATTAATAGTGTCATCTGTTAAGGCTTTATAATAAATCTTGTCAATCGCATCACTCGCATTAGAAATCAATTCTCGTAGGAAAACTTCTTTTTGAGAATAAATAGAGTTAATCATCATTTCTAATAATCGTTTCGATTCCGCTTTAAATTCTTTTGTTTCGATCATTTTCCGCACCCTTTCTGTATGATTACTATGTAATAATATTAGCACTTAAGAGTCTTGAGTGCTAATCTATTAATTAAATATCATATTTTATCTAGCATGTCAATAATTAGGATAGTAGTTGTAGAGATTGCGTCGTAGAGTTTTAAGAGAAGATTTTAAGCTGGATGAGTGCTTAGAATGGGATAAATGTGGTGATTTACGAGTAGTAGTAGGGTTTTATTACTGGATATCAGCCAAAATTTCGAGATATCAGCCAAAGCAGCTTAGATATCAGCCAAAATTTCGAGATATCAGCCAAAGTAGCTTGGATATCAGCCAAAATTTCGATTTATCAGCCAAAGTAGCTTGGATATCAGCCAAAATTTCGATATATCAGCCAAAGTAGCTTGGATATCAGCCAAAATTTCGATATATCAGCCAACACAGCTTGGATATCAGCCAAAATTTCGATATATCAGCCAACACAACTTGGATATCAGCCAAAATTTCGATATATCAGCCAACACAGCTTGGATATCAGCCAAAATTTTGATATATCAGCCAAAGCAGCTTGGATATCAGCCAAAGTTTCGATATATCAGCCAACACAACTTGGCTATCAGACAAATCCTCAACACTACATTCATAAAAAAGACCACCCAACCTTGGGTAGCCTATTTTAAAAGAAAATCAATATGGATCAGAAGGATGAGACATGCTTTCTGCTTCGCCTACTGCTCTATCCATTTTATCTTGATTGGACTCCAATACTTTTTTAATACCTTCTGCGATTCTTTTTCCGTAATCCGGATCACATTTTGTGCAGTTTTCAATCATAATATCTTGAATTTCTTTTCGGCAGTTTGCTAAAGCATTGGAAAGATTGGAAATCAGTTCCTCTCTTTCAAAATCAGTAAATCTTCTGTATGTTTCTCCAGCTTGGCCAAAGTTATTTTCACGAGAAATAGCTTCTCGCTGTAATTTCCCTTCGACATAAGGCTCATGTTCTTTACCAGGGTTTTTCGCTTCTTTTAATCCACCAATCGTTGATGGTTCATAATTTATATGAGGGTTTTGGTGTTTGCCAAATTCAGTACGGAAGTCCATTTGACCTCCTTCTTGATTTGTTGCAACGTGCTTCTTCGGTCTGTTAATTGGTAATTGCAAATAATTGGATCCGACGCGATATCTTTGTGTATCAGAGTAAGAGAACGTTCTCCCTTGTAATAGTTTATCATCAGAGAAGTCTAATCCATCAACAAGGACACCTGTACCGAATGCGGACTGTTCTACTTCTGCAAAATAGTTTTCTGGATTTTTATTAAGAACCATTTTACCTACAGGTAGCCAAGGGAAATCTTCTTTATACCATAATTTTGTTGGATCAAGTGGATCATAATCCAGCTCAGGATGCTCATCATCCTCCATGATTTGTACGAATAATTCCCATTCAGGGTAATCGCCATTTTCAATAGCTTCATATAAATCTTGTGTAGCATGGCTATAATTCAACGCTTGGATTTTATCCGCTTCTTTTTGGGTTAAATTTTTTATTCCTTGTTTCGGCTCCCAATGATATTTTACCAATACAGCTTTTCCTTCTTCATTTACCCATTTATAAGCATGCACACCAGAACCTTGCATATGGCGATAGCTTGCAGGGATACCCCATGGGGAGAATAAAAAAGTAATCATATGCATAGCTTCAGGAGATTGAGACAGAAAATCAAACATTCTTTCTGGATCCGAAAGGTTTGTGACAGGATCTGGTCGAAAAGAATGGACCATATCAGGGAATTTTAAAGGATCACGAATAAAGAATATCTTAAGGTTATTGCCAACTAAGTCCCAATTCCCATCTTCCGTGTAAAACTTAATGGCAAATCCCCTTGGATCTCTTAAAGTTTCAGGAGAATGTAATCCATGTACCACTGTAGAAAAACGGACAAATAAAGGCGTTTTCTTTCCCTTTTCTTGAAAAAGTTTAGCCCGAGTGTACTTGGAAATTGGCTCATCTCCAACTGTACCATAGCTTTCAAAATAGCCATGCGCCCCAGCACCTCGCGCATGAACAATTCTTTCCGGGATTTTTTCTCTGTCAAAATGACTTATTTTTTCGAGAAAATCATAATTTTCCAATGTAGTTGGCCCACGGCTCCCAACTGTTCTAACATTCTGATTGTTTGTGACAGGGTGGCCTTGGCGATTCGTTAATTCATCTTCTGGATGTTGATTGTGACTTTGGTCATCTTTCATTAACTTGCATACCTCCTTTTTATGTACTTCACTAGTTTTTCCAGATAAAGGATGGGTATGCATAGTGAATAACAAAGAACCACATTTTTATCATGTGGTTCTTAAAGAAGCAGAGACATACCAGGTGAATCGTGTTCTCTTTCTGCAAAGCCTAATTTTTTATAAAAAGGATGCTTACCTTTAGCAGAAAATAATTGGATTGATTGGATACCTGATTCTTTGCATTTATAAATTAGTTTCTCAATAACTTGTTTTCCTAGTCCGTTTCCTTGTTCGTCTGGGTGAACCATGACATCACAAATTAATGATTGATATACACCATCAGAAATCATCCGACCAAAAGCGATTAGCTTTTGATCATCATAGATGGAGATAGAATACCAGCTATTCTTAGCTGCTTCATATAATTGTTCACGTGTATAATTACCTTTTTTATTTTTTAATAAGCCGCTGTCCTCATGTAATCGAGCAAATTGAGAGAATGATGGTAGTTCTTCCGTAATTAGATAATCCATGATAATATTTTCCCCTTTATATCCGTGTCTTCATAATAATATTTATACATTATTATGAATTAATATTCAATTATTTTTTCGAAAAAAGCATATCTTTTTTAGATATGCTTCAGTTTGTAGTCAAAAAGATTTTTTAAAAAGTTAAATGGAATTTTTATGCGTTGCTTGGAGTGGAAGGGGTGAGACTCCAGTGGGATTAGTGAGACAGCTGAGACCCTGCAGGCCAAAAGCCGAAGCGGCTCAGCGCGAGCCCCACGGAAAGCGAACCCATGGAGCGGAAAGTAACATCCCTATTCAAAGAGACTAATAAATATGCTATATACAAACTTCAATTTTTAAAAATTGAGGTTCGTCTACAGTCTGAAGGATATCTTTTTCTAGATATGCTTAATGGTATATTAGGTTGCATTTTTCTCCTTTTTCCCTTTCCAAAATATCCAAATAAAATATCCTAACATGATTGCTATCAGAGTAACAGAAGATATAATGGACTTTGTTTCTTTAGAAAAAGAAAGAGGTTCTACTATGACTATTGGAAGGTATATAATCACTGGGAAAAATATAATCCATGTCTTACTCCACCATGCAAACCAACATATATAAGCAAACGGTATAATAAAGAAGATGGTTTGTTTAGCTAAAGTATCCATCATAAAAACGGGTCCATAATTATTTCCATAAAACATCAATCCGAAGAATAGCCCTGTCAATAATATTTGTAAAAGAAACAACAAGCCGAATGTCTTTTTGTTGGAAATACTTCTTGAAGAAACGAATCGAAATACGATAACGTACAAACCAAGCATGAAAAAACAGATAAATATTGAACCGATACCAACAAATAAAGAAATTTGATTTTCACCTAGGATAATTTTTCCGATAAGCGTGTATGCAATTAAACTAATGAATACATGGGGTAAAAGTTTCCCCCATTCCTTGAGATCTGTCTGCATTTCGCTAGCTAAGCTCTCCATATATTCTTTTGGAGATTCTCCTGTTACCTCATGGATATTCTTCCCATTTGCTTCTGCTTCTCGTAAATGATCGGTTAATTCTTCGACAATCTCGTTAATTTCTTTATCTTTCTTACCAGAAGAAAGTAAATATAGATATAAGTTGTCAATAAACGCTTCTGCTTCTCTCGATAGTTTCATTTATTTCTCCTCCTTTATCTCTTTTAATAAACAATGCACACTTGTTGCAAGCTCTGTCCAAGTGTCAGCAAATTCAGCTAAAACTTTTTCCCCTTTATCGGTAAGAGAATAATACTTACGCTTTGGACCAGTTGGAGATGCTTTTGTTTCAACTGTAACAAGCTCTTCTTTTTTCATCCGTAATAGTACTGGATAGATACTTCCTTCACTGATCATCGTAAATCCATAAGCCTCTAATTTTTCAATCATTTCATAGCCGTAAATCTCCCCTTTGGAAATAATTGCGAGCAAGCATCCTTCCAAAACTCCCTTTAACATTTGACTTTTTGACATCGGAAAATATCCTTCTTTCTAACTATATGGTTATACAAGATAGTTGGTAGTTTGCAATACAAGATAGTTTGATTTCTTTAATATTAGCATATAGTATTTTGCAATGCAAGATAGCTTTTTAAAATTAGGCTTATCCTTTTCTTTTTAAGTTTCATAGTGGACTTCCACTCCTTCATACAGTAAGGAGAAGGAGGTGAAGTAGTGAAAAAAGTTATTAATATTATCTTAATTCCCTTTCTGCTTCTGTTTACAGCTTGTTCAGCAGATCCAGTGAAAGAAGATTTAGTTCAATATATCAATGAAGATATGAAAACGGCCTTTGAATTAGAGGTAAAAGCTGTATCCGCGTATGATTCCGTTTCTGGAATTAATTATTCGGATGACTGGACGATGTATGATACAATCCAAACTACTGTAATCCCGAATTATAATGAATTTATTAAAGAGTTGAATCGGGTAAAAGTGGAAACGGAGGAGTTAAGAGAAATACATGAAATATATATAGAGGGCGCTGATATACAGTATAATGCATTTGTAAAAATACTTACAGCGCTAGAAACACAGGATATCGCTCTTGTAGAAGAAGCGAATTCCATGCTGGAGGAAGCACGCAAATTGATTCGTCAGTATATTAATGAATTAGAAAAACTTGCAAAAGAGCATGAGGTGGAATGGGATGATAGTACGGTGAATGAATCACTATAGCATAGTCCATTTCAAAAAAATCCCGATAAAGTAAACTATAACCGTTTACTTTATTGGGATATATTTGTCCACTTTTTACTTTGCATTATTTAATCCACTCATAGTACCTGTAAAGGTTCGAAAAGTGCTACTAACCATCAGTCGGGGATGAAGAAAACTCTTCCTAATGGATGTTTTCTTTATTAAATAGACTTTCTTTCTTTCCCTTTATTTACTTGGTTATAGAAAAGAATTCCGCTTAATAATAATAATACCCCGAAACTAAATGTCTTAATATCAGCAGTTCCTGCAATAATTACCCAAATAGAATAAATGGATGCAATCAATCCAATAACAAAGTCTACTCTTCTCGCTTTTAGAGAGTCATATGTTTCACCAGAGATAACCAATTTTAATTGGAAGAAAGACGAGATTAAATAGGGAACAAGATAACTTAGTGTTGCAATATAAATAACAAAATCAAATGCCTGCGAAATACTTCTTGAAATAGTGGAGAAAATAAATAATTGTCCTAAAAGATTGGTAACAATTAAAGAGAATGTTGGTATCCCTTTTTTATTTTCTTTTAAGAAGGCAGGAATGAATATACCTTGTTTTGCGGCTGCATAAGGTACTTCTGCGCTTAACATAATCCAACCAATTGTCGACCCAAACAAACTAATTAAACCGACCGCTGCAAGTACTTTACCAGCAATTGGTCCTAACACAGCTTCAATCGCATCAATTAAAGGTTTTTGGGAAGCAATTAACTGATCTTGTGACAAAATTCCCATCACAAGTGTGCTGATTCCAATGTAAATCGCTAAAGCAATTAACAAACCAAAAATCGTTGCTTTTTTCACATCTGATTGTTTTTTTGCTCTTGAAGCAAATACAACCGCTGACTCCACGCCGATAAATGCCCATAAAGTTGTAATTGCTGCACTGTTAATTTGTCCAAATAGTCCAACAGAGTTTCCAGCTGCATTTATTTTCGGTTCCACAAACGGAAGGATGTTACTTTTCTCAAAAGCGAATAAAGCAATGATAATAAATAACATAAATCCAATTACTTTGGCAGATGTAGCCAATATGTTTAATTTGCCGGCATTTTCTAATCCGTTTAAGATGATGAAATGTGTTCCCCATAATAAGATTGTACACACAAGGAAGGTTAACACATTTCCTACATATAATGTGAAAGAACCAACATCTAGTAAAACTGCTTCACTTGTTAACACGGGGAAAAAGGTTGATAAATAGCCAGCAAAAGTAGTAATGATTGCGATATTACCAGCAAGGTTTCCGATCCAGTAGCCCCATGTAGACATAAAACCAGCTAAAGTCGATTTCTTTGATCCTGGTTTAAATAGCTCTTTTGCATAAATTTGTGGACCGCCGGTTAAATTTGGCTTGCGAATCGCCAAATTACCAAATACTAATGCGGTAACTAACACACCGAAACCTGTTAATAGCCAAGCAAGGATTACCCCAGCTGGACTTGCTACTTCCGCTAATGAACGAGGAAGCATAAAGATCCCTGATCCAACCATATTTCCAACGACTAAGGATATTAATACCCCTAATCCTAATTTCCCTTTAGTACTCATTGTTGTCTCCTTTATGATGTATTTGCTCATGTTTGACATAGGAGATTTACTTTGAAGCCTTATATCTGTATACAATAAAATGTATTTTTATTATTTCCAAGGCATAAAAAAACACACCTCTAAAATGGCGTGAAGTTAGAAAACACCATCAGATAAAAAGGATAGTTCATCATAGTAAGATCCTATGACAGTCCTGCACCTATTCGTATGCAGTCCCAGCTACTATTATCAGAGAATAATAGTGCTTCGGCGATTTTTCCTTTCAAAAACAATCAATAAGCTCTCTGGCTCTCCCTTTTATTACTTATAAAAATCGCGACCTCTACCTCATCTTGAGCTGATAAGGATTTTTGTTATGAAATTATATGTACTAGGTTACGAGATATACTTATGATTGTCAATGGATATATAAATAGAGAGAAATATTGCTAAATTCAAAATTGTTGCATCCAAACTTATTCATTTAAAACAAGCTATTTAAAAATAGTCATTTCCCTATTATCTTTTCCCAAAATATATTACTTCGAAACAAAACCAGCTCTGTCTTTTTGAACAGAGCTGGTTTTGTGTAAACTTATAAAGTTGTAATAATCGGTTTATCTTTGGTAATAATGACAGTATGCTCATATTGGGCAACAAAGCTTTTTTCTTTAGTAGAAAATGTCCATCCATCATTTTTCTCATACACTTCTTCGGAACCTGTTGATATAAATGGTTCAAAAGCGATAACCATTCCCTCACGAAGTAATTCCGTATCCCATGAATCGAAATAATTAAGAATATGATCCGGTTTTTCATGTAGGGATGTTCCAATTCCATGACCAGTCAGATTTTTAATTACTGTAAACCCGTTCTTCTTAGCAGTGTTGTAGACAAATTTCCCGATACGATTCTTTTTTGCTCCTGGTTTAAAACACTTAAGTCCTTCTTCGAAAGCTTCTTGTGCAACTTCGCAAAGCTTTATGAGTTTAGGATCGCCATTTCCAACAACAAATGATTTTCCTGTGTCTGCAAAATAACCATTTTTACTTGCAGACACATCAATATTGACTAAGTCTCCTTCGTGAATAACTCGATCTCCTGGAATTCCGTGGGCAACTTCGTCATTTACAGATATACAAGTATATCCTGGAAAATCGTACATATCTTGAGGAGCAGAAATTGCACCGTGTTCAGCAAATAGCTTGCCTGCTAAATCGTCTAATTCTTTCGTCGTTACTCCTGGTACTGTTTTTTTTATTAATTCCTCTCTGATAATGCTTACGACTTTTCCAATTTCTTTTAAACCGTTAATGTCTTGTTCGTTCTTTACTATCATTTAAATTCTCCTTGTATAGATCAGTTCTCGATTCTTATTCGCGTATACTATTATATGCTAATTTGAGTACTAAGTAAAAGGAATAAACCGAGATAAGAACTATTCAGACATCAAGTTGAGAAAGGCAGAAAAAAATACGAGTAGCTAACCTACTCGTATTTCCTTGATCATTACCCTTTGTATTCGCCATTATTTTTCGAAGCTTTTTCTTTTTTGGCTTTGTCTTTATGAATTTTATTTGTTGCTGCGCTACCCATTTCGTGAGCAAATTCTTCATTTAAGACAGCAGAATCAAATCCTTTTTTATTCTTTTGTTGTGGGTCTGATTTTTTATTTTTCTTTGCCATTTTGAACCCTCCTTTTATCCTCTATATTATGGAGAAGGAAGAGTTAAAATATGCATTTATTCTCCTACTATTACTTGGTACGCTTGATTCGATAAATTCGATAATATCTTGATCTGCCTCCTTTGTTTTTAATGTGTACATGTAGAAGTCTCCTTTTTCTTTAGTAAAGCATCTTCTTCCAATAGAGGTAAGAAAGTCTTTTAACTATTTGAATTAATCCACATATCATTTATCCCTTCTACATAGCATGTACAAGAAAGGGTGTGGTGGAGGCGGATGTTCAGTATTACAATACTGCTTAGTTATATCTTGTTAGGGTTTACATTAGCTGCGCCGATTGGTCCAGTAAATTCTGCGAGAATTGATAAAGGAATTAAAAATGGTTTTTGGCATGCTTGGATTGTTGGCTTTGGGTCTATGCTTGCCGATGGGCTATTTATGGGAATGGTTTATATGGGAATGGTTCATTTCCTTGAAATAGATATCGTTCAAATATTCCTATGGCTTTTTGGTGGCTTTATTTTAATTTATACGGGGATGGAGAGTGTAATTGGTGCTCAAAATCTCAAGCTTGATTCCCTTAGGGGGAAAGATTCTCTATTTAAATGCTTTTTAACTGGGTTTGTAATGTCTATAACTAGCCCGCTATCTATTTTATTTTGGCTAGGAATATATGGATCTGTTCTTGCTAAAACTGCTCAAGAAAATGGGACTAGTTCCTTGTTGATTTATAGTAGCATGATTTTTCTTGGGCTTACTTTATGGGATTTAATTGTAGCAGCATTAACGAACGGGTTTAGACGCTTTTTAACTCTCGCAACCTTGAGAGGAATTTCAATTATTTCTGGTGTTTCGTTAGTTTTATTTGGCTTGTATTTTGGCTATCAGGGAATTATGAAATTATTCTTTTCTTCTTAGTAAAGGTTTATTATCGTAAAGTTTGTTGCTATACCCGCAGCTGAAATACGCTTCGCTTTCCGTGGACATCGTGCTAATCCCCGTGGCGTATACGTGTATTCCGGCTGCTCTATTTTCCAACTCATTCATTTTTCCGATTAAAAAACAACCATTGTTCAGAAAACAACCTAATAAAAAAAGGAGGGGCTTAGTTATATTACAGACTAAGTCCCCCTTGATTCTAATCGGCTAATCCCCAAACAGACACACTCTTAGCATTTACAGGAAAATCACCATAACCATCTTCACCAATCTTTACGCGCTCTTTTCGTGTATTCGTAAAATCAACCCACTCTTCCCCACTTCGAGCTTCGCCAACAAACATTTTTTTACTACCTTCCTCTTTATTGGAAATGACGACTGCACAACCGGATCTTTTTATTTTTGTTTCACCATGGCGAACCCAACCAATTACATGAGCATTATCAAAATAATCGTCTTGCGGGCCGTAGGCTTTTTTCTTGCGTACATATAATAAGGGATCTATTGCAGCTTTTTTTCCTTCAATTGGATGCTCTCCGCTAATTCCAAAATAATCTCCATAGAAAATTGTCGGATAGCCATCTTTTCGAAGTAAAATAAGACTATAGGCTATTTGCTTAAACCAATCACCTACCCAAGATTCTAACGCTTCGCCTGGCTGTGTATCATGATTATCAACAAATGTAACACAGTTAAGCGGATTTTCTTTTACTAATGTACCATCAAAAATGGTAGAAAGATCGTAGTCGCTTCCTACAATAGAAGCAGTATGCAATTTATAATGTAGTGGAACATCAAACAAATCAATTTTATAATCCATTTGTTCCAAAAATTCCTGGCATTCATTGAGATCTGCTTTCCAAAATTCTCCTACAAAATAAAAATCTTCTTTTTCTTTTAGTAAGGAAGTGGCGAATTTCTTAATGAATTCGTGGTTAATATGTTTGATTGCATCTAATCGATAACCATCACATTTTACTGTTTCATAAAGCCACTTTCCCCATGTAATCATCTCATTTTGTACAAGCTCATTATTATAATCAATATTGGCAAACATTAAATAATCGTAATTTCCAAATTCATCATCTACATTTGTATTCCAC
>Ga0209463_1001623_pt1 | contig 13437 bp, 20 predicted proteins | sample AgamicMgSfrz_FD_187169 | JGI IMG/M metagenome (GOLD analysis project Ga0209463, IMG submission 187169) | Agave microbial communities from Guanajuato, Mexico - Mg.Sf.rz (SPAdes) (version 2) | ecosystem: Host-associated > Plants > Phyllosphere > Phylloplane/Leaf | place: Guanajuato, Mexico... | reverse complement strand
AGATGGAGGGAATGATTATAAGATGAATATAGGAATGGGTATCATTTTAGCTATTATTGCAATTGCGTTATTCTTAATTAAAATAATTGCTTTAAAAAACAGTAATCATATATTAGACAAGATTATTTTAATTAGCGGCTTTATCCTTTTATTATGTAGCGTTTTGCTATTGACAGGGATTTATGACCCTTATGTAAACCATATTTAGGCATAACATTTTCAAACAAAAAGCAGTCGGGATTATCCGTGCTGCTTTTTATTCGTTCGTTTGAACGTCACTTTTGGTTCTGTTTTTTGTAGCACTCGCTTGAAATTTTGTCGATGGCGGTACAAAATAAATGAAACTAGAATGCCGATTACCACCATTAACGCAACATCCTGTGTAAACAATGTATAAACGAAAGCACAAATTCCAGCTAGTGAAGAAGAAATAGAGACATAGCGAGTAATAATAAGAGATAAAGCAAAGCAAGCAATTGCAATTAAGAAGAGGGTTGGGTCATACCAAAGTAAAACACCTGCAGATGTTGCGACCGCTTTTCCTCCTTTAAATTTAGCAAAGAGGGGAAACATATGGCCAATGACAGCAATCATACCAATTAGGAGAGGATGCACATCAGCTGAGAACCAGTGGGGAAGGGAAGCAGCTACCGTTCCTTTTAAGATATCGCCTATCGTAACAATAATGCCTGCTTTCATACCCAATACTCGAAATGAATTAGTAGCTCCTAAGTTGCCACTGCCATGTTCTCGAATATCAATTCCATAACCCCATTTTCCGACCCATAACCCAAAAGGAATAGAGCCTAATATATAAGCGATTAGCGCTAACTCAATTGTCATTGTACGTTCTCCTTTTTATTCTAATTCGCTAGCGCTTTAGTTGAAAAGTGTAGCGGTATGTACATATTTTGAAAATCTTATCTGTAGCCTTGTGAGATAAAAAAGAATTATCGTTTAAGATAATTCTTCTGCTTTTTATTTATTAAAAATTGTCATCTAAAAAAGCATATCTCGGTTCCTGTTCCAGCCCCCACATTATAATTTGTTGTTGTCTTTTGGCAAAATACTTACGCAATGAAGGGTCACCACTATACTTACTTAACTTACTCAAATATTGATTGAAATTAAATGTTTCAAGGGTATGATAAGTCGGAATATCTTCGGGTTCCTCTCCGTGCAATTCAATATAGGTCGGGTCGATAACTTCATTATGCGCATCTAGTATATAACAGTGTCGAATTTGGATGTTACCGAAGGTAGAAAAATATCCATATGCTATTTTCCAATCTAAAGTACTAAATTCTCCAGCAAATTCGGAAGAGACGTAAAATACATTATGGTAACAAGCTCCTTTTTTTATTTTATGGGCGCATCTACGGTGTACTTTTATACTTTTTTCAAGATTAAATAGATTTTCCGTCAATATAATGTCTTCTGCTATTTTCATTTTTATCACATGCCTTTTCTTTTTTTGTTATCTAACGTTATCATAAACTTTAAAAAAAGGTTAAAAATTGCGAAAAAGAAATACTGTATATCCTCAATATAAACACAAAAGAAAAAATCGAATCGCTGAACATCAAGAAGTTATGGAAAGTATTCTTTAACAAGAACCTTAATTATCAGCTAGATTCTAAATTGTTTTGGATATGCACTTAGAATTACAAACAAAAGAAAGGTTGCTACAGTAACCTCCTTGAAAGGAAGTGTTGCTGCAACAACCTCTTATCTATTATGTGTATCTAGATATGAATGTGACATAACATCAGCAATTAATTCTTGTAGCGAATCGTTTCGTCCAATGGTCTCTGCTTTAACATGCAATCGTCCGCTCTTATACAATTCTTTTGCATGTTCTAACGCATATTCAATTGCTTTTGTTTCATCTTCTTCCGCTAAAACCAATTCTATGGTGATTCTTTGTTTACGCTTCTTTCGCATAAAAAAATCCCCCTTAACCATACACACCTAATTTAGATAGAAACAAGTGCTATAGCATATTTATGGTCTTATCGACATAGGTTAAGTATACTCACAAATGTCAAAAAATTCAATGAATTTCAAAGCTGTTGATATAAGAAAAACCCACGACGAGCGTCGTAGGCTTACATCTGCAAGGCACTATTGAACAACAGGATTAGAGGAAGTTGTCAATTAAGTCTACACCATAGTACCCTCGACCATGCTTATCATGACGATGCTACGGATATAACAGATTTATGCGCTGCAGAACCGATAGTATTCCCGTACTATCGAAAAACATAATACTCTTTAAGTATACCTTTTTTACCCTATTTTGACAATGACAAATGCGAATATTTGTACTGTTTTAGTGTTTTTTCTGTTTATTTCGACATATTTTCACCGTTTTTCGCCATTTTTTGCAATAATTCCGATATAATAGATATGAAAAACTGAATAAAGGGGACTTTTTACTTGATTAGACGAACATTTCATCTTATTTTAGCTACGTCATTAGCAGGTCTAGTAAAAGGCTTGTTGGTTCACCTTGATATGTCCAAACTGGATATCTTTTTCTTTGAATACGTCGCACTTTTAACGTTTTCTTTCTTTTTCTATTTACTAGGAGATGGAGGCTTTTACAGAGGATTTCTTGTCATAGTATTAACAGCCATTACTGGTATCTTTAGTGCACCTTATTTATTTACATTGGAAAGTAAAAAGATGTTCTTCTCAATAGCAGGCATAATCTATTTCTTTTCTTTAATAGAATGTTTTGCATATGCTAAACACAAAGGATATCGCTGGTTTATCCATGGACAATGGCAAGGAAAAGAGTCTACTTGACAATCCCAACCCTAAAGGGGTAAGCAGACTAACTTCTGTGGGATTCTTGCTATCAAAGACCGATTCTATTTCTAGTACGGTTGACGTACAAGATTGGGGTGTGCCCTTACCACTTCCACGACAGACCGTATAAGTTCGTGGGCTACGGTACGGTGACCATAACGTACAAATGTTGATTCGTCTATGTTTTAACGTGTTGCGCTTCACGACACATATCATTTTATGCACGAAATGATATGTATCGTGCAACCTCATACGATATTCCATTATCAACGAACGAGATTTTTTAAAAGACTTTTGCATATCTATGTGCCAAGAGTAGCATAGGTTAGACAAATAAGGTATCATAAACTACCCTTGTCTGACCTCACTTTCATCCCGTGTCTAAAGGCGGGCTATGCCCTGCATGGTTTTTTGCGTTCGGAAAATCTGTAAAAAGAGAAAGCCACTTATCAGTGGCTTTTTTCACGTTCAATCTATAGTCGAGTTCGCTTATTATACGCCGCTGGATTCTAGCTGGATATCTAACATTAGGTGTGAAAGCTATATTAAGTAAAAGCGCTTATATCAGGTATTTTTAAAAAAAGGCAACAACAAAAGAAACACCCTCTACTAAACCAGAATTAGTAGGGGGTGTTTCTTCGGCATTGGGTTACGTTGTCCAGAATCAGCTACAAGGATTCTGGAAAGAAAAAAGCATTCAGGGTGATGTTTACCTCGGAAAGGTCACATCTTTAACAGTATGTCCAGTACGTGGTGGATTATTCAGCATTCATGAACTTTTCTTCAGGGAGCGGGCAAAGGCAAAAAGTTGTTCGTCGATATAAACTTGTCGTTGTTTTGGGAAAGAGTCATATAATGCTGACAGTGTTCCGTAGAAAATTTCATTTTTCATTGTATTAAGTTGGATAGTTCCGCAATAAGGGCCAGCCGATGCCTTAACCGAGTACACACCATTATCCAGACAGAGAGTTGATTCAGGATAAAGGAAACCAAAACCACGAATAAGATATGGATTCATCGTTTTTCCTCCTTTCTTTAGAATAGCCAAAAGATAACCAGTAGTTCATTACGTTGTCAATAGGCTATTTTACAAGATGAAGATAGTGAGAGAGGGAAGGGGGGATATAAACGTAAACCGTAAACGTTTACGTGAAATGGTTACGGTTATTTATCTGTAGCAGTAAATCCTTGCTATGATATTTAAGTCTAATATAACAGTTATGATAAGAAACAAGCACAAAATACTTTTTCCAATTAAGAGCGTAAAATGGTAGATTTCATTTATACGTTATTTTTTTATGAAGACAGGTATTATGCGAAATATTTCTTCCTATAATAGGTATAAAGACAAATCTCATATTGAACAAGAAAGGACGCTGTCAATGCACAAAATCATTACCGCTAAACTTGTTAAGAGACAATATAATAATTTAACTAATACTACACGCTGGCTGTTTTGTGACAAACAGCGGACCTACTACGAATGGTATTGTACGCAACCCCGTTTTTTTCGCATCGGAGAAACATATTCATTTAAAGCATGCATTGAAGCATCTCATCAACACCACGCCTCGGAGACATTTATCATAAAAAATGTTCATAACACCAAAGTTGTTCCTGAAAAGTCACTGAGACCTAAAGTAGATTATCACTATGCATTTGACGCATTATAACCCATCTGAAAATTACATACAACATTTATTGTAACCGTTTACTTTTTCTTTTTGATTTTAACAAGGGTTTTTATTTCCTCTTTAAAACTTACTATGAGACCGTTACAGAATCCATTATTGTAACGCAAGAAAGAGTTTATGAAGGAGGCCCTTATGTTGGCAGATTATTATCGATATATTAATGACGAAGAAATTCAAGAGAAAGAGGTTATTCTACTTCAGGATGATGAGGTGAAAAATGTAGATTTTATTCTCCCACGCTATTTCAAAGTGGCGTATTCTAATATGAAGAAACATGAAAACACTTCTTTTGTTGGAAAAGAAATATGTATTTTTCCGAGACTAGTTCGTAAAGCTACAGAATCAGAAGTAGCACTACTTAGTAAGAAAGAAAAAGCTTCTGTAAAACCTCCAAGAAATACTGTTGCAAAAACACTTCAAAAAGCGGGAACAAAAAAATGTTAAAAATCCAGTTCCGTGAATTTTATAAAAGAAAAAATTAAAAACGAGCAGAAACTGCTCGTTTTTTGTCATTCTTTAGATGAAATTTGCTCTTCTATTTGGAGAGCAGTTAAAAAATGCGTAGCATGTTCTTTGCGAATGTAAGCATATATTTCACCGCTTTGCTGATTAACCAAGGTTATAAACGCATCATCATTTAAAGACTCTCTTCCGAATTTCCGACTCTTTTTATCGAGCTTTTGATAGCGTAATTCCTTTAAAAAGCGTGTTTTCTGGATAACTGTTTCATCTTTTTTCTCATTATATTGAGTTACATGCTTTTCCATTTAAACATCCCCTTTGGTCGATAATAATTGGCATTTGATTCCGATATTTATATTTTACCAGTTAATTAAAATTACCGATGAAATACCAATATTTTTTTACAATGGTCTTTTTAAAAGAAAACGAGGTGTTGGCAAAACTTCTTGTTCCGCTTGAAAGTATCCAATATTTCCTGGTTCGCAAATAATCAAACTCGGCATCCCACAACTCATAGCTTTTTTCATTGCGACACTTAGAGGCAGTTCTTTTCCATCAATTTCTTCATCCCATGATAAAACATAGCAAGTAGATGTTGCTCCGTTCTCTTTTAGCAACTTTATAAATAGAGCTTCATCTGAACCTTCATTACTGATATCTATGAAGTACTCACTTCGAAGTGTTTCTTTATACTGATGACAGAGCCTACCTAACGCATGTTTTCTTTTTTTAGATGAGGATAATTCGTATATCACTCGGTCACGAAGTCGGGGAACAAAAAAACTACGTACAATCTTTTTTTCCTTTTCCTTATCCATATATAATGACACCTTCCTTTAGGATATAGTTATGCTATTCCAAATAAGAGATGTATGTTTCAATATATTCTTTCGTTTTCTCATCAAATATCTAACGCTCCTGTGCTTTACTTTCCCAAAAATGACGAAGTAAAATAGGTTGTCCATTATGTTCCGCGTTCCAACTACATACCATTTCTGCTAATACATCAGGATGCTCACTTAATTTCGGGGATATCTCACGAGGGTATCCCATTTTTAATTCCTCCATTACGTATTTCCAATCCATCCAATGTTCAGGATGATGTTCATTTTCACGCCAATGAGTTAATATCGCCTCGACCGTTCGAGGTGAGGGATAACCTAAGCTGTTAATTGGTTCATCTACTTTTCCCATGAATTCTAACTCTGCGCCAAACGATTGGTGATGCGAAAATATACGGTTAATTAATTTTAACGCCAGGTCATCCTCGCCATTTTTCATTAATTTTTGGCTAAGCTTTCTACCTGTCGCTAATAACAATGTTTGATAATCAAAGCTTTTCTCAATAACACATAACTTTTTCTTTAAAACACTCATTTTCTCATACCTTTTACATAATTTTTTGTATTCTCTATTATACTTTTATCAGACCAACGTGCAAAGGGGAGAAGGAAATGAATATACATCCGTCGAATGAAAGGGTCCAAACGAACTAAATGATTTAGAAATCAGTTATAATAAACAAAACAGAAAAAAGAGAAATCGGGGGAGTATGAAAATGAATCTGTGGACACTTGGGTTCGCGATATTTATGTTGCTGACAATAGGCTTTGCTATTAGAACGGGTGTTTTAGTAATAATGAAGCGTAATAGTTGGATAAAAAACCTGTATTACACACTTACTTTTGCTGTCTTATTTATTATTTGTTTAGCTGGGGAAAACAGCTTATTCCTAGTAGCATTACTTTTAAGTCTTTTTATACTAGTGGTTCTTATTATTGCAGGCTTTTTATTGTCGGTTCGCAAACATAATAAGGCCAAAAACGCATGGATAGGAGCTGGAATTGCAGCCGTCTGCGTTGTCTTATCAATAGCACTATCAGTTACCTTAGAGCCTGCATCATCATCTCCAGCTTCAACTGAAATTGCTGCAACCAATGATACTACTGAGAAAGAAGAGAAAAAACCTACAAAAGAAGAAGTCGAAAAAGCAACTGCAATTAAGCTAGCTCAGCAAAAAGCGGAGGAACAGAAAAAAGCTGAAGCTAAACAGGAGGGAGAAAAGCAGAAAGAAGCGGATAAACGAAAGGCCGAGGAGCAGAAACGAAAAGACGAGCTAGCAAAGAAAGAAGCGGAAAAGAAAAAATCAGCCGAAGTAGCGAAGAAAAAAGAAGAAGAAAGAGCGAAACAGGAAGCTGAGCGCAAAGCGAAAGAAGAAAAAGATAAAAAGGCACAAGAGAAGGCAAAACGTGAAGCAGAAGAGAAGAAAAAAGAAGAAGAAAAAGCGAAACGCGAGGCTGAAGAAAAGAAAAAGAGAGAAGAAGCTAAAAAGAAGGAAGAGGAAGAAAAAGAGAAAGCTAAGCAAGAGGCAGAAAAGAAAGCAGAAGAGAAGAAGCAAAAGGAACAATCTGGGGAAGTTTCACAAAAAGATGGCTCGCTTGGTTTAGATTATGTGACTTTTAATGCGATGTGGTCTTACCTTGTAGTTCAACTTAGTTCACGGGATATCTATGAATTTAAAAATGAGATGTGGATGGATAACCATACTTTATTTACCGCGGACTTTACAAATGATTTATCTATGCAATACCAAATTAATAAAGAAAAGAGCATCACCTCCATTATCTTAACGTCAACGATACCAGAGAATGAATCAGAAGTAACATACAACGAGCTATACGATGCATGCTATGGACTAGTTGTAGCGACTAATACAGATGCCACCACAAAGCAACAAGATAAGATTCTAAAGAAATTATTTACCCCTGAGGGTAAACTGGTTAATCTAAAGAAAGTGAATAACTCCTATGAATTAAATGGAGTAACATATGTATTAAAAGCATCTTCAAGCTCGACAGATACACTTCATTTTGGAGTTATATCCAGTGAAGCTTTAAAATGACAGAACATAAAACTCACCTTCGCTTAAAGAAGGTGAGCTTTTATATTCATACCACTTCTAATGCTGTTTTTTTCTGCTTTTTTTTCATGAATATTGCCTTTTAACACTATACTTTCCTTAGTACAAAGAAAAGGGGAGAAGGAAATGAACTATTGTCCGACGAATACCAGGGTTTAGTAACGTCGAATGCTGCATGAAGACAATTAGAAAGCGGGGAAACGAAAATGAATCTTATAGAAGTAGTCGTATGGATATCAGGTGTTTTAACACTCATGGTTATTGTTGGAGGCGCTTTCCTTTATGTTTATAAGAAAGAATGGGGCATGCGTTTACTTTATTTAGCAGCAGGTTTCGGCCTTACTTTTTTTACAACATTTATAATTTCAGGTGAACATAAAACCTGGTTCGCAGCATTTTTGGTTTGTTTGTTTTTAACCTTTGTTTCATTTGTCAATAGTTTGTTTCTTCGTCATTCAGCGGGCTACAAAAAGAAACTTCCATGGATAGGTACTATAATTGTTCTTGCGCTGACTTTTGTTTCCTTTGGCTTTACCTTAAAGTACGACCCTGATTTTTTGAATGATAAAAGAGCGAAAACAACTTATGCTGTTTTAAAGGGTAACGAGAATGAAAACGTTGAAAAAGAAGTTGAAGCAAACGAAGAAGCAAGTGGTTTGACAAGTGATGAAGAAGAACCAGAAGAAAATTCCATAGTCGAAGAGGCTCCCCAAGATAACACAGGAACAACGACTCAGGAAGACCAACAAGCAAAATGGGATAAACTTACTTCAAGCTCTACGCTAGATATGCATATGACACAGTTTGATATTTTATGGAACGCTGTGGCGAATATGAAAGAAGATGACAATCTAACTGATTATTACAATGAAAGTATGTCAGATGATGGTACGACATTTAGAGCTGTTTTTAACGAGAACTTGCGTATCAGCGGGCTAGTAAATCCAAGCAACAATAACTTCATTGGATTTGTTTTAGAATCCTCCATACCTGCTACTTCAGATGATGATGTGTATAATAAGTTTGCTTCTGCTTGTTATGGGCTCATTTTAATCACACAAAAAAATGCAGAGGAAAAACCAGACATTTTAGTGATGAATAAATTGTTTAATTTAGGTGACCAACCTATAGATTTAAGCCAAGTAGATAGAATGTTTACCTATAATGAAGTGACGTATGTTCTTCAAAGCGATGGCGAGCATGTAAATTTATATGTAATGTCTAGCAAACCATAATAAAATAAAAAGAAGAGAGTGAGGGAATTTAGTTCTACTCTCTTTTTCTCTTCTAAAATCAAATGTACCTTTCAATCGGTTCTTTAAGGAAAAGTGAAGGAATAACAACCTGTAAGACAACAAAGAACTATATACCCATGTAATAAAACTATTTTCCCAATAAACTGAAAAATGAAAACAGGAAGGCTATGAAAGAAATTCCTGTTTTTTGAAATTGAATTTCGTTTTTTTATACAAAGACCTGAAAGAAATCACCATCATAAAATGAACTGTCGCTCAGTAATTCTAATAAAACATATCTTTTTTCATAGTATTATGTGATTTTTTGTAAAATAATAATGATAGTGATTATCAATTATTGGTATAGGTCAAAAGTCAATGGTTGCGTACTGGAAAATTACGAAAATTTTATAATTTTTTTGACAAAACACACCATTTACCCAGGACGTTTGTGGTATACTATTTTCATCTTATACAGTCGAAAAGGAGTTTATGTAGATGAAAGTAGCGGACGTTTTTCACCAGGTGTTATCATCAGATGTAAATGAAATTATGCAAGATTGGTTTCCTTATTTGTGGACAAAAGATGAAGACAATGATTGCTTTCCTGATAATTACTGTAATGACACTCTTTTTACCCTTCGTAATATGGCTCCAAGTCATAGAAACTCCGATACGGTAAACATTGCAGAAGGTTTAAACGATGGCATCGTTTATCGTGAACTTCATATTACCAACCCTGCAGGAAAACACCTAAATTACACATTCCGCACATGGAATGATTTCTTAGCTCTTGCAATATCAAGTGATTGTTTTCTTCACTATACTAAAGAAGAAATCGCAGCGGTATTACTAGCAGAACTTCCACTTAATCGAACAGAAGAACAAGCTTCAGATATGTTTTATTCGTTAAAAGCATCATTTGAAAAACTGTATTATCAACTACCAGAAAAGCAACAATCAGGCTGTGCAACCGTACTGCCACTGTTACCAAAGCTCTAATTGTTAGTTGCGTAAAATACAACTTTCTTCTAGATTCTTCATGCGTCCAGTTGTAGCGAACTGACTTCTAAACTATCTTCACATGTTCACATCTAGATAGGCCAATCCATATAGAAAAAGCACCTGGATAGGATTTCTCTCCAGGTGCTTTTTCTCATTCTAATCCCGACGTCTTAAAGGCAAAATCGCCAGGGAGTATCTTAACAGCAGCATTTCCATTCGGGTTGTCATTGGCAATAACACTGTCCATCTCTTTGGACACACTGCTTGAGCGCTCCCAATAACCGCTGCCAGGTTCAAAGTCGACTCCTACTAAATACACACCACCTCCGAAAGAGGTAAGAATTTTATGGTCATGGCTGTTTTTATCAAACGGAACCAAACTTCCTCCTTGAATCTTAACTCCTTTATCTGACGATTTGATTTCTACATACTGAGGACCTGTACCGCCTAAATCATTCGCGATGATATCATTCATTTGAAAGATGTTTTTCTTCCCTTGATTTTCTATATTCAAGCATCTCCTAAATAGAATTTACATCCATTCTATGTTAGGAGTTTATCATTATGCGCTGCAGTATGGGACTTTTAACACGGGAAAAGAGGTGTCTAGAATAACTTGCTTAAACGTGAGAAGCAAGAGGGAAGTATCGAGCAAATAAATAACGAAGGTACTCATTATTACAATATTCAACACCGTATCGATACCCGCGTTTTTTTAATACTTTAGCCTCGTCAGGATTTACAAGAATGCGCTCCAACTTGGGGAAACTTTCTTGAATTTGTTGAGCGACTTTATCTCCCGCTTTATCAGGGTCCGTTAATATATAAACATGGTCACATGTTTCTATCGCTTCTTGAATTTCTTCTTTTTTCTGAAAGGAAAAGTTAATTCCATGAAGCTGAATATAACGAACGTTGCTCTTTAAGACCATATTGATTTTCTTAATGTCATTAATTCCTTCTACTATTAATGCAATCATCTTATCCCTCCAATTCTCTTTTTCCCATATACCGAGAGTTTTCTTGTTTTCCTGTAAAAAAAGAAGAAGAGATATGGTTAAAAAAACGAAAAAAATATAAAAAATGATATTTTTTGATGTTAAAATAAGTTAAAATTAAACATGAAGGGGTCATTAAATGTCAACATTAGCTCACAATATGCCAGCTCTTCGCAAAGTGTTAATAGGGAAAGATGTACTAATTCGAAGTGTACATAATGGTCAATACGGGATTTCTTCAATGATTACCATTTTATCCCTTGAACATTGTATGGAAAATCCAAATACGTACATACCTTGCACGAACGAAACTAACCTAGATATACACCGCTTAATAATTAACGGAGGGAGCATGTATTTACATTTTACGAAAGTAAAACTAAATAAAACACGTACAAGCTTATGCTTCTTTTACAAAAGAACGTGCATATTCGAAATATCGTTAAACCATTACCCTCTAGAACCAACTATTCCTACATTTCCATCTGCTTTACTTGCAGAAAGAGAACTTCAAGAAATTTAATAGAAATAAGACGGGATTTGCCTGTCTTTTTTCACGCCCCACAGGAGGATGAATCCAATGTTAACCAACACCCAAAAGCTCGCTCTTTATGACTTTGTCGTCTATAACTTGCAGGAAGAATTAGAGGCAGAACTCCTTGATAGCAAACCAAACTGGATGGAATCAAAAGATAGTATTTTTTTACGAAGTCGACTCAATCATGCAAAAGAGACCCTTTTCTTTTTAACACAAGACGATATGTGGATGAAAAGCATCGAAGACTTGCAGTTACTACTCCAAAATCACGGAACTTTAGACAACATAACGGAGGAACAATCATGAATAACAAAACATTTATTATAGAAACAGTAGGATATACGGAAGAATCTGCATTTGTAGTGGTAGCTGAAAACTCGATTGATGCGTATGAAAGCTTTTTACAATTTCGAAAAGACAATTATGAGCAGGATGTTCGCTATCAACTATTTGAATGGTATCGCCAACAATTTGAAGTGACAGGAGTATACGAAGTTCCTTCAAAAAAATCAGAGCTTATCTACTAATCTCCAGAAAACATGGTTTTGTATAAATCCTCAACTCAAATAATAAGCTAACATGAAAAACCTCTTCTCAAAAGAAATGAGAAAAGAAGCGATTAGATGAAAAAAATTCTTACATTCTTTTGGTCGAATAATACATGTTGAATTAACCACTTTATTATTTTCCTCTTTTTCTACTTTTTATCCCCTGTCGCATAGTATAAAGTTAGGATAAGACAATTCAATGAAATGAGGAATGACCATAAGCGAATTAATGATTGTGCTTTCGAAGCGTAAGCGTTAGAAGAAGGGCGGCGCATTAAATTAATACAACCACTGGAAATTGAAGTTGTAAAAATTAAAGAATTTGAAGTTGGGTGAGTTGTTCATGTTCCTAATCAAATAAAAGCTACCATTTGGTTTCCATTCTTAGCATGACATTCACAGTCTGACGTGCGTAAAGCCTTATAACTCCCACATTCCCTTGGACACAAAGAGGACGTGCATGGCATGACATTTTCACTCACTCGTGAATGTTTTGCTTTCATGTACGATTACCGTTTATTTGATGAAGTAACTATTTCCGAAAAAGACGCTCTTTCCTTACCATTCTTTCAAAAGAATGTGGAACTTAGAAAACCTTCATCTCGGTTCTAGGGGAATGAACGTCAATATCTTTACTATTTAACAGATGTTATAAATTTTATAGATAATGAGTTTACCGTATGGGTAGAAAATAATGTAGAATCTGAATCTGTGTTAGAAGAAATTATTGAAAATCGAAATATCCCAAGCGAGTGGGAATATTGTTTGACAGAAAAATCTCAAGACATCTTTAACACTAAACAACAAGAAGTTGAGTTAGCATTTGCTCGAACAACAGGAGTTTATGTATCTTTTAAAGGCGGATTACTTTCTAACGATTAATTTGATAGCGCTCAGCATTACAGCATATAAGAGATATGCTAAACATGAAAAAGAACAAGACGCTTATAAGGTATAGGTCTTGTTCTTTATTTTTTTATTTACTCACTTATTATTCCGTATTCATCTATCACTTATAGTAGTTATATCCGTATCTTCTTTTTCGTGCATTAATCGCAAAAGATATTGTTAAATATAACGTTTTGAAGACGTAGAGACATTGTTCAAATACCCATACTATAAATAGTGCTATTAAGTCATTTGCTATTTTCCATCCTATACCCATTATCGCAAGCAATACAAATGTAGTAGTCGTTACACTATGAAACAACTCAGGCAAGCTA
>Ga0209463_1001621_pt1 | contig 13456 bp, 11 predicted proteins | sample AgamicMgSfrz_FD_187169 | JGI IMG/M metagenome (GOLD analysis project Ga0209463, IMG submission 187169) | Agave microbial communities from Guanajuato, Mexico - Mg.Sf.rz (SPAdes) (version 2) | ecosystem: Host-associated > Plants > Phyllosphere > Phylloplane/Leaf | place: Guanajuato, Mexico... | reverse complement strand
TAGAATGTTTTTTAATTAGAGAACGCAATGTTTTTTCATCGCCAAATAAATGTATCTCTAAACTAGGTAGAGTTTCTAGAGCGGCTAATGACCCCTCAACAACAATTTGAGCTCCTTTGTCGCTTCCCATTGCATCTATTGCAATCTTCATAATATCACCTCTGTTTTAAATTTTATTATTCATATTTTTTTATAAAATCAATTAAACCTTTTTAGAGTAAGGTTCCTGTATTAATATTAAAAATATTATTTTTACAGTGGTAATTATTAATGTATCAATTTAAATAACCGAAAAAATCCGTCTGATGTTTTATCTAAATTAATATGCTAAAAAAATCTTGTGTAAAAAGAGGTAGTAAGAAGAAAAATATATTCAAAATTGGTTTTACAAAGGGATTCATGAAACTATATTCAATAAAACATACAAATTCAAAAAATAGATTATTTATTGAAGGATTTAAATGGTGAAAGAATATAAAAAGTTGAGGAAAAACTAAAAAAATATAAATAATATATCTACAGCATAATAATATTTTTACAGAAGTAAAAACTCTAGAAAAATTGGGCAATAGTAACGCTCAATTATCTAGAGTTTTGTTTATGTATATATTACTGAATAATTCTCATAGCTTTAACAAAACGAGGATTCCAATAAGTATTCATTGTAGCAATTGAAACTCCTTTTGATGTAGCTGCGTGTAAAATAGTAGATTTATCAATAACAATTGATACGTGGTTAATTACGCCATCGTAGTCTGTATCAAAGAATAATAAATCTCCTTTTCTAACATCACCAAGAGCAACTTGCTGCCCTACGCTTGATTGCTGAAGAGACGTGCGTGGAAGTGTAATTCCAGCAGCTTGGAATGCTCTAAATGTAAATGAAGAACAATCAAAAGCATCAGTTCTACTTGTAGAAGCACCATAAACATATGGAGCACCTAAATACTTTTTACCCTCAGCAATAACAGCATCCGCTTTTTGCTCCCATGATGAGATGCTTTCTGTAGGTGTAGGAGCTGGATTGCTTGTAGTTCCTTGAGCAGGAACTTTGATTGATTGTCCTACGTATATTTTGTTAGCATCTTTAATGTCAGGATTTAAACTTAATAAGCCTGACTGCGTAAGTGAATATTTTTTAGCGATGCTTGAGAAAGTATCACCAGATTTTACTATGTATGTAGATGTTTCCTGAATTGCATTCTGTGCTGATTCTTGTGAAGTAGCTGTTGCCGTTGTTCCTGGAATTTTAATAACTTGACCAACACGAATTAAACTAGCATTTTGAATTTCAGGATTTGCATTAAGTAATTCAGAAAGTGTAATTCCGTTTCGAGCTGCTATTGCTGAAAGTGTATCACCGCTTTTAATTACATATGTTCCTGTTTCAGAATTAGTCGTTGTTGAATTGGTTGTAGGCATCTTAAGAACCTGACCCGGATAAATCTTACTAGCATCTTTAATCGTTGGGTTACTAGAAAGAATAGTGTTTACAGATACATTTGTATTTTGAGAAATCTTATACAAAGTATCTCCTGGTTTTACAGTGTAATCTGCCGCTGCTTCTCCTGCGAATAAAAGTGTACCAAGAATAGCACCAGTTGTAATAATTTTCTTCATATGTACGTTCCTCCGAAGTGAAATTTCTTCTGCTCCCTAAAAAATAATAGAGCATCTACTAATATACGAAAAAACTTCTTATTATTCAATACAATAAATATGGAAATAGAAATGCAGAAGGCACTAGCATCATATTAAATTCAAAACTTTAAATTATATTTTCTGTATTTTAATTATTTTTTGTAAGCATAAATGGTAAAATAGCGATTAGTCAAAAGTTAATAAAAGAAGGGGGTGAAATAGGTGAGTAAAACTAAGAATTTAATGCTAGGGGTAATTGCTGGCTTTGCTTCTATTGGAATAGCAGGATGTTCAAATGACGTACCTCCTCCGCCTAAAAATAAAGATTGTAATGACTGGAAATGGAATAGTTCTGATGGTGTTTACGAATGTGATGAAGGTAGTTCTAGACATTACGGTAGTTCCTATTATGGAGGCAGGTATTATTCAAATAGGGATTCATTACATAAATCATCCGCTTTTAAAAGTTATAAAAATAGTCTTTCCTTTGAGGGAAGTAGCGGTTTTGGTAGCGGTAGTAAGAGTTTTGGTGGGTAAACTATAAAACTATAAAATTAACTCATTGCGGGTTAAATCAAAAAAGGGGTAGAACATGAATTTAATACTTAACTTTTTAATATATTTAGGGGTAGGAACTATATTATTGGCAATTGGTACTATAGCATTTGTAGTGTCAACAAAAGAAAAAGAGTTCAGTTTGATTAAAAACGGGAATGTAGCAGCTGCTCTTTCGTTAGGCGGAAAGATTTTTGGATTAGCACTCGGCTTAGGTTCTTCTGTAGCAAATTCGGTAAATGTATTAGATATGATTATTTGGGGTATAATTGGTGTCATTGCTCAAATTATTTTATATTACATTGCTGAAGTTGCAACGAAGAAATTTAGTATTTCTGAAGCTATTGAAAAGAATAATACGGCAGTGGGTACATTGCTATTAATTTTATCTCTTTCCATAGGATGGATTATTGCACAATGCATGACTTACTAATATAATAATAAAGCACAATAAATGTGATAGTTGGAAATAGAAGGAAGTGTGCTCGTTGATTGTGAAAAGAAAACGGATAAAGAAATCTACAGTAGTGCAGTGTGAATCATGCAATGAACGCATTATAACTTCAATAGCTAAACTTCCTAATGAATGTCCTTATTGTAAGAAAGAAAATGAGTTTAGTATCGTTTCTTTGAGCATTGCGGACAATCATATGGTACTAGCTTATATACAGCAAGAAGTCTAAGGACAATCACCTATTGCAAGACAATAAAGGACTTGATACCTTATTAAATAAGATGCCAAGTCCTTTTAAATTTATGTACGTATTATCTTAAGTCGGTTACATATATAACATATACATGTCTGTCTTCATCAAGTTCTGTGCTATCCGTAAGCATTTGCCCCTTGCCAGGAACCTCTACTACATCTTTTAACAGATAGCGAATAACATCCCAATGAGTATTGACTTGCTCAGTTGTGATTAAAGGCATATTACTAAAGGAGTTGTACTGCCTAAATTCAATATTAATTCCTTTGCCAGCGTAATTTTCTTCATTAGGAAATGGTTCATTTTTGCCGTTTTCCTCTAAAATTAAAGTTTCAATTCCATTTTCCATTTCATTAGAAATTAACTTGTACTGGTTTCCGTCTTTAATGAAATAGCTACAGAGCTGTCTAGCATATATTTCATCATCGTTAATAGTTCCGTGTGGATAAGAATAAAATTCTTGGTAATCCCCAAAGAATGGTTTGATGTAATATTCTAATCTCATAAAAACCTTCCTTTTTCTAAAATTGTAAATTTATCATACCATTTTTAGAGTGAGAAATTAGTTTTTTCAGGAAATTAATTTTAAATACGGTTATTATAATATAAAATATAGTGAAGATAAGAAAAAGGAGTACAAGTATGGATTTCAAACAAAATAGGAACGAATTCTATAAAGATATACCAAATTATTGGGATAAAATGTACGGTCAAGAATATAGTTTATATGATGCCTATATAATTGCACAAGATGAAAGTGCTAAAATTAGAAACGCCGCAAAACGAATTGGTCATATATTTTTTAAGGTGTGCGAATTACTAAGGAATGTAGATGACGAAACATTAACACAAATGGGGTTTGAAAAAGAAGTGCTTAAGTATATTAAAATTAAAAGCATCTCCACAGAAAGTGTTATTTCAAGACTTGATTTAGTTAATGTAAATAATACGTATAAAGTAATGGAAATTAATAGTGATACTCCAACGTTTATTAAAGAGTTATTCTGCATTAATGAACTTATAACGGATGAATTTAATTTAAATAATCCTAATGATGGGGAAGAAATGGTGCTCCAGCAGGCTGTTAGAAGTGCAGTTATTGAATCATATGAGACGTTAAGTAAAGAAGCCGCTCCTAATGTAGTATTTACTTCTCATGGAGAAAGTGAAGAAGATACATACACCGTAAAATATTTGCAAGAATTATGGGGTTACCCCTCCAAGTATGCTTCTCTAGAAGAGTTAAGAATTATTGAAGGAGAGGGGCTAGTAGATGCCGATGGAGATATTATAGACGTATTATATAGACAAACATTCCCTATTGAAAATCTTATTTTAGATGAGGACCCGGAGACTAAAGAAAAAGTAGGGTTGCAGCTATTAGATTTAGTGAGAAATAAAAAACTTGCCATAGTAAACCCGCTAAGTGCATTCTTATTGCAAACAAAAGCGGTACAAGCAGTTATATGGGGTCTTCATGAACAAGAACATTCTTTTTTTACGGAAGAAGAACACGAATGGATAAACGAACACTTTCTTGCCACCTACTTAGAGAATGATGTATTTGTATCTAATAATATGAAATATGTTAAAAAACCATGTTTCGGACGTGAAGGTGACACAATTGAAATATACGACAATAGCGGTAAGAAGATAATGGAGGATAAGAATAAGTCTTATTCCGATTATTTAGCTGTATACCAAGAATATGTAGACCTTCCCAAAACTACATTTAAAACAGAGGATGGAGAAAAGGAAGGACATGTAATGTTAGGATGTTTTCTGCTTAATGGGGAGCCAAGTGCATTTGGATATCGAGTGGGCAATAGAATTACAGATAATTTAAGTTACTTTTTACCTGTCGGTGTGCAACCTTAAATTATAAAACAGCAAGAACCAATAGAAAAACAAAGAAATAGTAATAGCATAAGACGCTCTTACATATACGTAGGGCGTTTTTTTAATTAGATAAAAAATAATTTGAATTGAGGTAAAAATAAATGGAGTTTTTAAAAGACAATAAGTTGATTGAAAAAATAAATGAGTTAAATAGCAAACAATTTCAACGGAACCTTAAAACTACTATTGAGCTATTGGATAAAGACAAGGGAACAATAGATAATCCTTACAAACCCACTGCAAATACAATTAAAAAATATAAAACAAATGTCGTAGGCAAAACAAAAGACATTATGTTTTTCTCTCCCTATAGAGTGGAAGTCAGTCATATGAAAAAAGGCGATGTTTTTACAAGGCTCTTTAGCAAACATTTTGGTATTGGTAAAGAAAAGATGGGAAGGTTAGAAACTCAAACCAAGTTAGAAATTATTAAAGCCGGTATTGAAGGACTTAAAAAAATGTTTTATGAAAACAGGAGTGGTCTTTTGTACCATGATGAAATGTTTGAAGATGATTATGAAGAACAAAGACTTGGTTACTTATTGAAACATGAAAATAAGTTAAAGACTAAACCGGAAGAATTGTATCTGAAATTGGAAAAAGAATTTTTAAAAGTAGTTGAAAAAGCACTATTAATCTATTTTAAGACTGAAAACAATGGGAATAAAGGATACCATTTGTCGCTTTATAATCGTACAGATGATTTGTTAACAGACTATAGGTTAAATTGTTTGACCTTTGTTGAGAATATGAATTCATTCCACTTTTATGGATTAATGCAGAGCTTTTTTTACAAAGATTTTTTAGAAGAAAAAATGGATATATTAACTGATTTGTATCCCAAGTTTAAAGTGAAGTTAATAACATACAATTTGTTAGTTAAGAATATGAAGACAGATGAGATTAAATTAAATGATGAAGGGTTTAATAGAATATATTACATTATTCTCAATTTTAATTGTTATGAGAGGTTATTGGATGCTAAGGAGTTAGAAGTTGTTTTAAACGGTATAAATTGTGCTCTAACAAAATGCCAAGAAGCATTAAAAGTTGGGGATAGGAGTTATTTAAATAAGTACTCACGAAGAACATATGAGTTTGCAAAGGCTATTCCTACACTTATAGAAGTGTTAGAAAAGAAGAGTAATGAAACTAAATAAAAGTAAAAAGAAGCGGTATATCCGCTTCTTTTTTCATCTATTTATTTAATTGTAATGATGTTTTCCTCACCTATAGAAACATCGCCTTCTTTATTGATTTCAATTTCGTGACCGGCAGTGAATATAATAGGTGTAATAACAGAAGGGGCGTTATCTTTCACATAAGACAAGTTAACTTCAAGTAATTTGTCTCCTTGTTTAACTGTGTCCCCAGCAGCAACAAATGATTTAAATCCTAATCCATCTAATTTCACAGTATCAAGACCAAAGTGAATTAACACTTCTGTACCGTTATCCGCTATTAAACCAAGTGCGTGTTTTGTAGGGAACATGTTTACTACTTTACCGTCAATTGGAGATGTTACTAATCCTCTTGTTGGTTCAATTGCAAACCCGTCACCCATCATTTTTTGTGCAAAAACTTGGTCTGGAACTTCACTTAACGGCATAATTCTGCCTTGAAGCGGTGAAACAAATGAAATAGGTGTAGATTCTGCTATTGTTTCTTCTTTTACAACGGGTTGAACTTCTTCTTTAATAATTGGTTGCTTGCCTTCAATAATATCTTGAATTTGACCTCTTAAGATATCAGATTTAGGACCAAAGATTGCTTGAACGTTATTGCCTACTTCTAACACTCCAGCAGCACCTAAACGCTTTAATTCATCCTTATTTACGTTAGCTTTATCTTTTACTTCAACACGTAAACGAGTAATACAAGCATCTAGAGATACAAGGTTTTCTTTGTTTCCTAAAGCAATAAGAATATTTTGTGGAAGTTCTCCAGCGCTTACTGTACTAGACGTTGTGTTTTCTTCTGTCTCATCTTCGCGACCTGGTGTTTTTAGATTAAACTTAGTAATCGCAAAACGGAATCCGAAGTAATAAATTAGAGAGAACACAAGACCTACAGGAATAACTAACCACCATTCAGTACGATTTGGTAATACACCGAATAATAGATAATCAATTACTCCACCTGAGAATGTCATACCAATCTTTACTCCTAAAATTTGCATTACCATAAATGAAAGACCTGCAAAGATAGCATGAATTCCAAATAGTACAGGAGCAACGAAAAGGAATGAAAACTCTAATGGTTCAGTAATACCTGTTAAGAAAGAAGTTAAAGCAGCGGAACCCATAATCCCAGCTACGTATTTTTTCTTTTCAGGCTTTGCAGTGTGATAAATTGCTAACGCCGCCGCTGGTAAACCAAACATCATGAATGGGTATTTACCAGTTGTAAATGTTCCTGCTGTTAAATCTACACCATCTTTAAGTTGAGCCATAAAGATAGCTTGGTCTCCGCGTACTAAGTGACCAGCTGAATCAGTATATTGACCGAACTCATACCAGAATGGAGAGTAGAAGATGTGATGTAAACCAAATGGAATTAACGAACGCTCAATTACTCCAAAGATGAATGCAGATAATGTTAAATTAGCGTCAATCATGTTTTTAGAGAAAGCATTTAATCCATGTTGAATTGGTCCCCATGCATAGAACATTACAATACCAAGGATAAGTGCAGAGAATGCAGTTACAATCGGTACAAAACGTTTACCAGCAAAGAATCCTAAGTATGCAGGTAACTCTATGTTAAAGAATTTCTTATACATATAAGAGGCTATAACACCAATGAGAATACCACCAAACACACCTGTTTGAAGAGTAGGAATGCCAAGAACGGAAGCGTAAGATGGATTGTCAGCACCAATCATGTCTGGAGTGATTTTTCCAATCGTACCCATTGTTACGTTCATAATTAAATAACCAATAATTGCAGCTAAACCCGCAACACCGTCTCCACCAGCTAAACCTACAGCCACCCCAACTGCAAACAGTAAGGGTAAGTTTGCAAATACAATGTTTCCTGAGTTCTCCATGACACTAGCTATCATATGAATAACAGCTGTATCAAGAGCAGGGATTTTATCAATTAACGCAGGGTTTTGTAGAGCGTTACCAAATGCTAATAAAATACCGGCTGCTGGAAGGATAGCTACAGGAAGCATTAAGGCTTTACCGACTTTCTGAAGAACACCGAATAATTTCTTCATATTCTTTCCTCCTAGTAAACACTATTAAATTGTAGAGACGATTAATAAATAACTATTTAATCATCTGTCTCGCCATATAATTTGTAAACATGAAACCGATTTCCTCTTTTTTATTGAAAGATTTTCTGACGCTATCTAGCGGTGGGAAATAGGGGTGTGTTATAATTTGTGTCTAAAGGAAATAATTCTGAATTTGTAACTTATTTTATTCGAGTTACAAATTCAGAATTGAGTCATGGGCATTAAAGGCACGGATAGCCATTGTTAAAAGGAGAGTTGAAATGGATACGTTTGACGTACAAGTCAAAATAAATGTATTAAATCAATTAAGATTATTAAGAAATAGTACATTTAAGGATAAATTAACATTTTTAGATGAACTAATTCAGAATGCTCAAAGAGCTAAAGCTAAAGAGGTTTCTATAACTTATGCAAGCTACGATGACAAAATGGTTATTGAAAACGATGGTCAAATCTTAACGGACCCGCAAGTTTTGTTTAGCATGAGTGAAAGTGGCTGGGATGACGATGTAAAAGAAAATGAAAAGCCGTTTGGTGTGGGCTTTTTTAGTGTAATTACGGTTTCTGATTATGTAGAGATTTTTTCTGGAAACCTTCGTATCATATTTAACGTTGCGAACATGTTAGAGACAAATAAGACAGATATCATAGTTGAAGAGCTAGACGACCGCTATGAAGGGTTTAAATTAATCCTACATAACTTCGATATTGAAGATACATATTACAGCGATATTAAAGAACGAGTTAGTATGCTGGGTAAATACATACATGAGTTAGACATTTACTTTAATGACGAAGTACAAGAGAAAAAGAAACTTACTGAAGGGGACGGTTCCCCATTTCTACTGAGTATTGACGAAGGGGAACTGTTTAAGGGTTGGATTGGTGTTCAAAATGGCTGGTCTTTTGAAGGACTTAATATCTTTTATAGAGGAAGATTGGTAACAACACTTTCTAACTTTCATTATCTGAAAGGTGATTTGCACATTACAGATAAAGCCTTAACCTTAAAACAACCGGATAGAAAAGATATCATTAATGATGAAAAGTATAAAGCCTTTCTAAACATATTAAAGACAAATGCAGAATTGTTATGTGAAGTATCTTTGTTAAATGGTAATCAAGTTGATATAGATGAATATGCATCGGCTCTTTCATATCACGTTAATAAAAATACCGTAAAAAAGAAGATGAAATTTAATGTCTTTAGAGGAAATGAGAATAAAGATATAGATTATTTAAAAAACATGGTTACGACTTTAAGGAAGAATGAGAAAGGGAAATTTAAGTCCTTAAGTGAGTATGAATTATATCTTCGTGAAGAGGCTTATAAAGACGCAGAGGATAAAAAAGAATACACAATTATAGAAGAAGTGGAACATAAGGCTCCAAAGGCTAAAGGGGTAGTTACCTATGAAGCCAAGGAAGAAACGACAACCAGCTATACTCCGGAATACATAGAAAAACCTGAAATAAAAGAAGATGAAATCGAAGAGAAAAGCGGAGAACAGGTCATTTTAGAGGACCAACCAACTTTTTGGCTTCGGTTTAGCGAAGTGCAAGAATATGAAAAGCAGTTTAATATAGCTAAGCATTACGGCTTAAAGTTGATTGTAGCAAGAAACAAAGTGGAAGAAGAGATTTTGTCCTCCATGGTTGACTTAAACGTATTGCATATTAAAGAGCTAGAAGAAGATATTAAGATAGAAGCCAATCTAACAAGCCCAGAGTTAAGTGGAAAAGAGAAGCGTGCTCTTATGTTGTTGGATATGGTATGTAGAATAAACGGCTTTAAAGAGAATGTATTTTTAATTGGAGATTTAATGGTTCTAAGAAAGACAAATATAGAAGCATTAGATAAGAGCTTCAGTGAAATAGAAGAAGAGGTAGTAGCTATCTATAGCAAGACTAATGAAAAAGTATTAGTGGACCGCTCCATAATTGATAAGAGTATGCTAGCGGAAAGTTTAGAAACAAATATCATGATAGAAGACTATAAATTTATATTGGCTAATTTGCCGACATTGGTAGCTCAATTAGCTTACTTTAAATTTGATAACCCTAGTATTCTATTAGAGAGAACACTGTACGAACTAGCTAAAGCATCATAAAAATAAAAAAGACCTAAAATATATTATGTAGTTATATTTAGGTCTTTTTTTAGTAGAGAAGAAAAACTCCTAATTAAAGAATGCTGGTAATTGTTTAATTAACTTGTTCTAATGCGATGCTTTGAAGAGTAACGTAATCCGTCTTACCGCTACCTAGAAGCGGTATCTCGTCAATTTCTTTAATATCAGCTGGAATTAAAAGAGATGATAACTTATTTGATTTAATATGTTTCTTTAACGTTTTAGGAAGTGTTTTAGATAGACGCTCATCTTCAAGAGTTAAAGTAAACAAAATAATCTTTTCGCCTTTGCGTTTATCAGGAACAACAACAGCAGCAAAGTTTGTATGACCAAAACACTGAGCGGCTAATTCCTCAACTAAGTTTAAAGACACCATTTCTCCACCAATTTTAGCAAACCGTTTTAATCGGGACTTAATTGTAATGTAGTTGTTTTCATCTATCTCAACTACATCACCTGTATCATACCAATCTGTAAGAGGGATAAATCCTTTACCATGAATTAAATACCCTTTCATAAGGTTTGGTCCTTTTACTAGTAAGGTTCCACCTTTTTCTATTCCTTCAATTGGTCGCAGTTTAAATTCCATACCTGGGAATATCTTTCCGACTGACCCCACTTTGTTATAAAGAGGGGTATTAAGAGCTAAAATTGGCGCTGCTTCAGTTGCTCCATACCCTTCATAAATCTTAATGCCATAATTTTCGAGCCAATGAGCTCTTGTTTCAGCTTTTAAGCGTTCTGCACCCGTAATGACATATCTAACATTATGAAACGAAAATGGATGTGCGTAGCGCTCATAATGAGTTAAAAAGGTAGGTGTTGTAATAAACAATGTCATATCTTCTTCGTAAACAACTTTTGGTATCTCCTTGCTATGTGTAGGAGCTGGGTAAAGGAAGGCAGGGATACCTGAGACAATAGGGAGGATGCTACCAACAGTAAGTCCGAATGAATGAAACATTGGAAGGGAATTAAACATCTTGTCTTTGGTTGTAATATCAATTGTTGTTAATGCTTGATGGATATTAGCATATATGTTGTCATGAGTTAAAATAACGCCTTTAGGTTTACTCTCACTTCCAGATGTAAACAAAATAACTTCATTAGAAGACGATTGTGATTTAATAGGTAAATAATTATTTGCAAGCCCAATAATTTTATCTACGTTATTAATGGAGTCTTTTACGTTCTCCAGGTAAATGATATTATACTTTTTCTCTAAAACAGAGATGAGTTCGCCTAAATTTCCTTTTTCTACAAAGGCGGAGGATGTAATTATTGTCTTAAGTTCAGCTGTTTCACAGCAATCAACTAAGCTTTGTTCTCCCATTGTAAAATTTAATATAGCGGGAGTAATCTCAAGTTTAAAGAGTGAATATAATACAACTACGTGAGCAATAGTGCTTGGTAGTAATAATCCTACACGCTGTTCTTTAATAACTTTTTCAAGTCTTTGGCTCATTACATTTACATTTAATATAAGCTTATTGTATGAAAGTTGACCAGATAAATCTTTAATAATATAGTCGGTCTCTTTGTGCGTTTTGCCTGCAAGTAACAGTTCGTTATACAAGTTAACTCCTGTTTTTTGTAAAGAAGAGAATTTTAAGTTATTAAGTTCTTTGTATATAAAAGCTGCGATTCTTTCCTTTTCTATTTCTCCCTTGGCAGTGGGGAATGCCGCTAAAGTAAAAGGAGTACCTACTTTCACGTATGACTTATGGTTAGGAGTGAAATTCTCCACAAAACGTAAGCTATTAGGGTAGGTAGTATTCTTAACAGCATCGTTAATAAAAACAGGATAAATAGTAGCATTCGTCTTGTGTGCAATATAAGCAAACTCCGGATAAATTCGAAGTAAATTCCCAGTTTTAGAAATTTTCAATTCGGGAAAAATAAGAATAGGGTCTCCTTCTTCTTCTACCATTTTAATAATCTCTAATGTTGTATGAGCATTTAATTGCTCAACATAACTAATTTTTCTATTTTTAATTTTTGATTCATTATGTGCATATTCAGCTTTATTAAAAACAACAAAACGTACATTTTCAGGTAGTGTGGTATGAAGTATAGAAATATCATCGATTGACACATGGTTAGACATGTAAATAATATTGTTATTCTTGTTTAAACTCATATAGAAACCTCCTTTATAACTCTAAAATTATTCTAAAACTTATGTTGTTTCCCTTTTTAAAGAAGGGTTATTACAGTAAAACACATTCTCTGATAAAAACAAGTCTTAATTTAAGTTGACATTTTTAGAAAGTGGATTAGTATCGGGGAAATCTATACATCAGACGGAAGTTTGGAAATACATAGGTTTACAAAAAAATTAGGAGTGGTTACATATGTTAAACAAATCAATGGAAGAATTAAAAGAAAAGTACAAAAGTGAGATTGACAGTATTATGACACACTTTGATTGTGTAATAAGCTTTATGAATGCTCAGACCGTAGTTCAAGTGTTGCAGGCAGATAAAGAATTATTAGACAATGCATTTCACAAGAAGATGTGCGTTGATTTAATTAAAATCATTCAAAGTAAGATAAACGATAATAAGGCGTTTGTATTTGATAAAGAACAAGATGGTATTGATAATGAAGAATTCAGGACATCATTAGTGAATGTTTTAGAAATTCTCCTTGCTAACAATGCTAAATTATTCAAAAAGCCCACTAGTGATACAAATTTTTTACGTCAACGAGTAGATACTATGCAAACAATTGAACAATTACTTTACATTCTTTAATCTACAATTTCATACATACATATATCAATTAACATCCTAGATTAAAAAGAAAGTAAAAACAAAGAAGCCCAGCTTGTCTATTAAGCTGAGCTTTTTTTATGGTTAGAAAATAAAAAAATTAATTAACAAAAACTTTGTGTGAAGAGGACAAATAAAACGTAAGCTTTTCATCTGTGTTTGAATGAGTGCCATATCCAATAGTGTAATAGGATTGCCCATTTATTCGAGTCACGTCTTGTGAATATATAAATTCAAGCATTTCTTTTTGTTTCCCATCCAGTACCGAGCGGTCTTTAATAGCGTATTTCTCAAATTGTTTTTTTGGTACAGCTATTAACTCTTTTTTTGCATTTCGTGTAAGGACAAAGGGTTCGTTGGTTTTAATGTGAAGAGCTTCGCCAAGGTATTGAAATAAATTGCCGTTAAAAAAGTGAACGTAATCTACTAAAGTAATGGAAAAATGATTAAGCATAGGTAGGTACACATCCTGACTTAATTAAAAGTGAGATACTATTTCTATAA
>Ga0209463_1001620_pt1 | contig 13463 bp, 15 predicted proteins | sample AgamicMgSfrz_FD_187169 | JGI IMG/M metagenome (GOLD analysis project Ga0209463, IMG submission 187169) | Agave microbial communities from Guanajuato, Mexico - Mg.Sf.rz (SPAdes) (version 2) | ecosystem: Host-associated > Plants > Phyllosphere > Phylloplane/Leaf | place: Guanajuato, Mexico... | reverse complement strand
TAATTGTTCAAGATCCCCCTGCTTGGGTTCGGGTACAGGACGAACTGGCGAATAGATCCGGAAAGTCAGATCTCCTGCTGTCCAAGTGTCTGTACCCGATTTGAATTCACGCTTAATTTCTTCATCCCGAAATGCAGAAACGAGCGGACGCTTCAATTGGGTTGAAGTATGTGCCTGGGACTGAGCCAGTGTTTCGGCTCCCTCTTCTATTTCGCTCTCCGCGTTCTCCAATTTCTCTACATCGTAGCGGACACTCTCATCCTCGGTCGCTGCAAAAAAAGGCAGTGCCTCATAATGTTCGCCATCGCGAGATTGTAATCCTATATATATATTTTGGTCTGCAGGTTTCCCCAGCTCCAGGCCGAGTCCGCCCTTGGCACCTTTGTATCCAAGTGTAAAACTTGCAAAAGCCCCGATCGGTGAGTGGTGGGCGTTATAAAAGATTGATTTGGTTGAGCTCATGAACGATGACCCCTCTCAAAATGGTTTGCATACGTTTTCATAGCCTCATCCTAACATGGTCGTTCCGCCCTAGACCATGGACAAATCAATCGGATATTTACCCAAATCAAGCTGGTGGTTTATAATAAAATAAAGCGATTACATTTCAATATGAGCAAATCAGCCACGAAAGGCTGACTGCAGATTTTGATAGTTTCTATTATAAAGGAGGTCTCCTATGTCTTCTACTTATTTGCCTCCCGCTCTGGGCGAAAGTGTGCATGAAGTCTTTTACCCGGATGTGCAGACCACCGTCAATCTATTCGCCATTCATCTGCGGAGTGTTAGTGCGGACTGGAATTATCCGGCACATGAACACCCGCAATACGAGCTGAACTATGTGACAGAAGGTGTTCAGCTCATGTCGGTGGACGGTCAATTGTATACACAAAAGGCTGGCGAGCTGCTTCTGATTCCTCCAGGAAGCGTTCATTCCAGCCAGAGCCGGGACGGCCAGGGATTCACCTATTTCTGCATGCACTTTGATATTGATGATCAGTTGTTCCTCTCATTACTTGCCCGAATCAAGCAGGTCCTGTTTCATGCTGACAATCCGGTCACACTACAAATAGAGCCAGTCCTGCGAAAATTAATGAATTCAGCAAATGAAGAAACTACCTCGAATACGATGGTACAGCGCATGCAGCTGCAGTCTGCTGTATTCGAATTATTCGGCCACTTGTGGGAAGCCGTCTCTCAGGAGGCGGCGCACCTATTCTCGGAAGGCTACGAACGGATTGAGCTTGCCCATCAGATTCGTAATCGACTGCAAGGGCTCGTAAGCCAGCAGTTTAAGCAAGGGCATGAAACGGACAGCCACTATGGGATTGATGACATTGCAGCGGAACTGGGGATTAGCTCCTCGCATTGTAACCGAGTATTCAAGCAGGTATTTGGTCAGTCTCCGCGCGTGGCACTCTCCGAGATGGTTCTGCACGAAGCGAAGGTTCTGCTTGGCAATCCGAAACTGTCGGTTCAAAGTATTGCTGCGATGCTTGGTTATAAGGATATTGCCCATTTTAGCCGTCAATTCAAGCGTTGGTCAGGCATGTCACCATCCCGCTTCAGACAGGAACAACCTGCTGTACAGTGATTTTGAGAGTCTATGCGTCTGTAGCGTGAGACAGATGAATCTGCAAACCCGCTGCTTGTGCAGCAGTACTTATTTCAACAGGCGCTTAATCGTCTTCAGTTTGCCATCGTACGGCGGGTACAAAATGGACAAATTCAGTTTGGTGCTTTTTTTGAGCACGCTTTTCATATGTGAGAAGGTTTCCAGGCTGTACCGCCCATGATAAGAGCCAATACCGGAATGTCCTACGCCGCCAAAAGGCAGACGTGGATTGGCTACATGGGTGATCGTATCATTAATACAACCGCCTCCAAAAGAAACTTCACTCAACACTTTATCCTGAAGCTGGATATCTGATGTGAACAGATAGAGAGCCAGCGGCTTAGGACGCTTTAAAATTCCGGCAATCGCATCATCAATGTTGCGATAACTGATTATGGGCAGGATCGGTCCAAAAATCTCATCCTCCATCGCCGCTGCCTCCCAGGATTCAGCATCAATCAGTGTCGGTGCAATGTAGCGATCGGCTTCATCAGAGTGACCGCCATAGATCACTTTGTCCCGGTCCCTTTCGATGAGATTAGTTAATCGTCTAAAATGAGCCTGATTGACAATCCGACCATAATCGCGATTGTGCTGAATATCGGTACCGAAGAAGGATTCCACAGCTGTTTTCATCTCCGAGATCAACTGCTCCTTCACCCGTTCATGCACAAGCAAATAGTCCGGAGCGATACAGGTCTGTCCTGTGTTGAGCAGCTTACCCCATATGATGCGCTCAGCAGCAACTTTAAGATCTGCTTTCTCGTCCACAATGACCGGACTTTTACCTCCAAGCTCCAGGGTGACAGGAACGAGGTTTTTGGCAGCTGCCTCCATGACGATTTTGCCTACAGGTACACTGCCCGTAAAAAAGATGTAATCAAATGGAGCATTAATGAGCGCTGTCGTTGTGTCCTTGGCGCCTTCCACGACATGTACGTAAGCCGGCTCGAAAACCGAAGCGATCATTTCTCGGACGACTGCCGAAACGGCCGGCGTGTTTTCCGAGGCTTTGAGTACAGCGGTATTTCCCGCGGCGATAGCACCAACCAGAGGTTCAATCAGAAGCTGGAATGGATAGTTAAAAGGTCCGATAATCAGCACGGATCCATATGGCTCGGGAATGATGTAACTTTTGGAGCCGACCAGGGCCATCTGCGTTTTTACTTTAACGGGTTTAACCCATTTTTTCACTTTTCGTATCGTGTGCTTGATGCTGTCCATCATAAAACCAATTTCGGTCGTATAGGATTCAAACTCACTTTTGCCCAAGTCCTGATCGAGCGCCTCGGTAAGCTTTGATTCATATTTCTGAATGGCCTGTTTCAGCTGGGTTAAACGCGCAATTCTACTCTCCGCCGAACGCGTGGCCCCGGAACGGAAAAACTGGTGCTGCTGCTCCAAAATCAGCTTAACCGCATTACGATCTAATTCCTGTAAGGTGCTCATATCTCTTGGTCTCCTCTACTTATATTGATGAAATGTTTAAACAAACGAACGTATGAGACTGAAAAGGATTTTGCTTCATCTTTGTGATTCATTAATTTCTACAGGCACTCTTCCTCCAACGCAGCAACCAGTTCTTTCAACCGCTCGACGGATGGCTTCAGGGACGCGGAATAATACCGTTGGGTACCCTTCTGTTCCACGGATATTAGCCCTTTCTCAAGCAGTAACTTGAGATGGTGTGATATTGCTGGCCTGGACAGGCTGGATTGTTCTGTAATTTCGTTAACGGTCATCTGACCTCGCTCGCTCAGAATTAACAAAATGTTTTGACGGTGGTTATCGCTAAGCACCTGGAACAAAGGAATGCAGGATTGGAAAATGTTTATTGCTTTTTGACCCATGTTTTCACCTCAATCTGTTTAATCTTAGTCTATTGTAATGCCTTTGGTTTAAATGTTTAAACGCATTAACATCCATCTTACCTCTTCCTCAGATAAAACTCAAACATTCAATATTTATTTCAATTAAAATATGTTAAAAGCGCTTCCATACTACCATACAAGTATGGTAGTATGGCGTTGAAGGAGTTGAAGTTGTGGAATATACCCCAAAGTTCTCGTCCAAAGCCGGTTTGTCGTCTTCCCTAAACAGTCTGTCGTCCATGAATAAGCAATCCTCCTCAACACGGGATGTAGTCTATGTTACCTTGAAGCAATTGATTCTAAGTCTGAAATTGCCTCCCGGAACTGCTATTTCCGAGAAGGAAATTTCGCTGGAGTTTCAAGTAAGCCGTACTCCTGTTCGGGAGAGCTTTGTAAGACTTGCACAGGAAGGTTTGCTTGAAGTGTATCCACAGCGCGGTACGTATGTTTCTCTTATTCAGGTAGACCTCGTTGAGGAAGCACGCTTCATGCGTGAGCAGCTGGAACGGGCCGTGATCCGGCTTGCATGCGAGTATTTTCCGGATCAGGAGATGGAATTATTGGAGCAGAACCTTGCTCAGCAGCAAGCATGTTTGCTCCAACCGGACGATGAACGAATGTTCCAACTGGACGAGGAATTCCATAGCACCCTTTTTGCAGGCTGCAACAAAAGCAAGACATGGACCGTGATCCAGCAAATGAACGTGCACCTTAATCGAAGCCGTATGCTTCGTTTGTCTTCGGATCATCAGTGGGATCATCTGATCCATCAACACCGGGCCATGATGGAGGCCATTCAGCAGCATGATGCCAAGACGGGGGAACGAATTATGCAGGAGCATCTTCACCTGACCGTCACAGATCTGGCCATCCTTCGGGATACATATCCTTCTTATTTTCAACAATGACATGTCTTGCTTTTTCCTAACTACACATGATGAGGTGAACGTGATGAGAATGGTTTTTCGCTGGTTTGGTGAAGGCAATGATACGGTGACGCTGGACCATATCCGGCAGATTCCGGGTGTGGAGGGCATTGTTTGGGCATTGCATGATGTTCCGGCAGGCGATGAATGGCCAATGGACAAAATATTGGCTGTCAAAGCCGCGGCCGATCGGGCAGGATTACATTTGGACGTGGTGGAAAGCGTCAATATTCATGAAGACATCAAGCTGGGTCTGCCTACTCGGGACCAATACATCGACAATTACAAAAAAACGATGGAAAAGCTTGCTCAGGTAGGCGTAAAAGTCATCTGTTATAATTTCATGCCTATCTTCGACTGGCTGCGCACGGATCTTCATAAGGAGATGGAGGACGGCTCCACTGCCCTCTTTTATGAGAGCAACAAGCTTGCGAATATTGAACCTCTGGAGCTTGTTCGGCGCATCACCGAAAATTCTGCTTTAACGATGCCAGGCTGGGAACCGGAACGATTGCAGTACCTGACTGGTCTGTTCGAAGCTTACAAAGATGTGACCGAAGAAGATATGTGGGAGCATGCCCGTTATTTTCTACAGGAGATCATTCCTACGGCAGAACGACTTGGCATTCGAATGGCGATCCATCCGGATGACCCGCCATGGCCTATTTTTGGTTTGCCGAAAATTATTATCAGCCAGGATAACTTGCGTAGATATCTGAATCTTTATGATAGCCCTTACAATGCTGTAACGCTCTGCAGCGGATCTCTTGGAGCTAACCCGGATAATGATATTATTGGCATGATTCATGAATTCCGTGACCGGATTCCTTTTGCCCATATTCGTAATGTCAAAGTATATGAAAACGGGGACTTCATTGAGACTTCACATCGCAGCCAGGATGGTAACGTTGATATTGCAGGCGTAGTTGAAGCTTACCACGACATTGGATTTGAAGGTTATGCAAGACCAGACCACGGACGTCACCTCTGGGGCGAACAATGCAGACCAGGTTATGGTCTCTACGATCGCGCGTTGGGCATCATGTATCTCTGGGGCGTCTGGGATTCCCTGCAAAGGAGGACAAAAGCATGAGCGACTATGTATTCGAAACATCTTCACGTCTGAAAGGCAAAACAGCGGTAATTACAGGTGGTGCCGGCGTTCTCTGTCGTTCCATGGCCGAAGAACTTGCGCGCCACGGGGCCCGTGTAGCCATTCTCAATCGTACGGTTTCCAAAGGTGAAGAAGTCGTTGCTGCAATTGAAGCAGCTGGCGGAACCGCCATTGCGGTTGCTTGTGATGTAACCCAAGTGGAAAGTGTGAAGGCTGCGGCGGCAACGGTACAGGAAAAGCTAGGTCCATGCGACATCCTGATCAATGGTGCAGGCGGTAATCATGCCAGTGCCAATACGACGAATGAAGTTTTCAGATTAGAAGATCTTGAGCAGCCTGATGTCACTACGTTCTTTGACGTCAGTGTGGATGGATTCCGCCAGGTCATGGATCTGAATTTTGTGGGCTCCCTTATTCCGACCCAGATCTTTGCAAGACAAATGATCGACCGTGATGTACCAGCAACAGTCATTAATATCTCATCGATGAGTGCACCTTCACCCATGACCAAAGTTCCAGCATATAGTGCTGCCAAGGCTGCAATTAACAATTTCACGCAATGGCTGGCAGTACATCTTGCCGAATCCGGAATCCGGGTTAATGCCATCGCGCCGGGATTTTTCCTTACCGAACAAAACCGCAATTTGCTGCTTCATCCCGATGGCTCTCCTACTGAACGTTCCAGCAAAATCATTGCACACACACCCATGCGCCGGTTCGGGAAGCCTGAAGACCTGCTGGGCACGTTAATGTGGCTCGCGGATGAGAAGCAGTCGGCATTCGTTACGGGCACGGTTATCCCTGTCGACGGAGGATTTATGGCTTATGCAGGCGTCTAATGGCTCTGATCTATACCTTATCTAAGCTAACTTAATAATGATGCTTTGAGCTCAATTCTTTAAGTGTTATAGAGACCCGAAACCTGGAGTGAGTAATCCCCGGTTTCGGGTATTTGCGTATTCCGAATAAGATCATCCAGCCGAGGAAAAGCTTGTAATAGTCAACAATAAACAATTAGCAGCTGAATGTCTTCTATTAAAAGTGACGTTCCAGTTCGCCATGTGTAGGAAGGTGATACATACATGATGGAAGAAACATGGGTTGTGGTCGTACGCTCCATTATTGCCTTTTTGACCCTGATCATCTATACAAGAGTGCTCGGCAAACAGCAAATGGGTAACCTTACGTATTTCGATTACATCAATGGCATTACCATTGGTTCCATTGCGGGAACCTTTGCTACTGATTTGTCGTCCAAGGCATGGATTCATTTCGTAGCGCTAACCATTTTCACAATCATTACGATTATCTTTCAATTCATAACACTTAAAAATCGAACGATTTCCAAGCTGATGGATTCCGATCCTACAGTCGTCATACAGAACGGCAAAATCCTTGAACAGAACCTGCATAAAATGCGAGTGAAATTCGATGAATTGACCATGATGCTGCGTCAAAAGGACGTATTTGATATCACGACACTGGACTATGCAATCCTTGAACCGGACGGCAGTCTCTCCGTCGTTTTGAAACCCGAGAATCAGCCAGTTACAGCAAAAGACATGCATATGCATCCACCCAAAAGCAAACTGATGACCGAGCTCATTATTGATGGTGTCTTAATCAGGCAGAACCTGAAAGAGAGAAATAAAGACATGAACTGGCTGACTGAACAGTTAAAAAAGAAAAACATCACCATCCAGGACATTGCTTTTGCAGCCATCTTGCCTAACGACAAATTGTATGTCGATCTTTTTGAAGACCGTTTCTCAGAAAAAACGGATATGGGTGATTACAAGGGGCCATTCTGATTTTCTTTTACTATCTGTATGGAGGCGGTTGAATGAAAACACGTTTCTGGTTGCTGTATGTACTGCCGATTTTAATGCTTGTTCTGTTTGTAGCGATTATGGCCACGGGGTCGTTTCTCAAAAAACCATTTGGCACACAGGACCGCTTGCTCGAATCCGTACAAACATTGGAAAAGCAAGTGGAGAAGAAACAGTGGACTGAGGCCAAGTCTCAAGTTGAATATGCAATGCAAGCCTGGGAACGAATTGTCAATCGAATTCAGTATAGTGTTGAACGAGAGACCATTTATGACATTCTGGGTACCCTTGCTCGAATCAGGGGAGGCGTTGCTGCTGAAGATGATCAGGCGATTATGGAAGAAATTTATTATTTCTACGTCCTATGGGACAATCTCGGAGATTAGTGGTATACCAAATCACACCTTATGCAAAAAGGCACCTCCTTTATCCCAAAAGGAAGTGCCTTTTCTGATTGCATTTAAGCGTTTCGCGAACGTACACCACGTGATCGTGAACTGCGAGCTTTACTTTCTTTGCGGAAAAAGAGGCTCAGTGCACCCTTCGCACACCACAACGCAAACAGAGCAAAGAGTGTACCCCAGAACAGGGCTGGCAGGAACGTTTGCTGGGCCAAGTTAGCTGCATCCCCTGCCCGTGAAGGCTGTGTCCAGGACATTAAACCGACGTACATGGCACTAACCACGGACTCTTCCAGCGTCAGGAAAGCAAGTAACAGATAGTAGTACTTCACGATTTTGGCGCCAAAGATCATGATCACGACGTTCAGGGCAATGAAACCTGTGAGCCATAACATGCCAAATTCTCCTCTTACATATAACAAAAGGGAAACCAGTGCTACAGCGGTCATGATACCCAGACCCCACATATGCAGCCCTTTGCGGTATAGGTAGAATAACAGCCAGGCAAAAAGGGATGCTGTAACATACCCTGCCAATGACACAAGTATCGATCTGCCCGGTGTTAACATGGATGAGTAGGTGACGCCGCTGTGATCCGCGTATAATTCGATCCGCAATACTTTCCCGGATAACAGGAGGGTCATTACGGCATGGCCGAATTCATGAATCATCGTGTCCAAATTCCGGAACAACGAAGAAAACGGTATGAAACGCGTTAGGAAGACTGAAGCCACCAAAAATAATATGGTTTTGAGCCATTTATTCAATTTCGTGTTCCCTCCTTATCTCCGACTAAACATGCCCATCGTTATATTACGCTTCAACCCTTTTCCCGTTTCTCCTTGTGAAATGTGCTGCGCAATATTCCATCCACCAGCAGAAGCTGCGATTATGTCCAATGAAGAAAGATGACAAATCATACCTTCCCTTCTCGACCTCGAGCGTAACGAGTAGGCGATTTCGCATATGTTCCAGCGCAAACTGAACGAATTGATCAGCGGTTTTACTTTGCACTAGTGTAACATAAGCATACAGGGAATGGTCTACCGGTTCATCTAGCGGACTTACTCCGGCACATGAAAACTCGGTCGCAACGCCAGCTTCCTGAAGCAAGGATAAGGGTTCGTGCAGCTCCGCATCTATTTCTACACCATTCCACAACACCGTTTTCTTCGCAGACACCGTATATTTATCGCGTTCCGTCCAGTGCAGCAGCTCCTGCTTGCGTCTTCTCCATAGATGAGGCGGCTGCTGACTTAGCAATACTTCCTGTTCTTCACCTAGACCCATAAGCTTCTTCTCCTCCTTATCCCCTATTGGTCCTCCGATCGTCTTACACAACGAAAAGAGCACATCGCTGTGCTCTCTGCGTGGCAAAAGGCAAAGGAATGGCACGGCCATTCCTCAGCATGTTGTACCATTGTACCTTTTTCGATGGCTGGCATCAAATGGATGACTGCTTATTCGTTCAGTGCCAGTTTGAGGGCCTCCAAATTCTGCTCCATAACACCGATGTAGTCCAGACCTGCTGCAATTTCCTCTTCGGTTAATCCTTCAATGGGATTTAACACTGCTGTTTTGGCACCGACTTCACTGGCGATGGTCTCGGATACTTTGGAAGATACCAATGTTTCAAAGAAGATCGTTTTGACCTGATGTTCTTTGGCAAAATCGATTACAGATGCCATCTGTGCAGCTGATGGCTCCTGCTCGGGAGACAACCCGGCGATGGGTACTTGCTGCAGACCATACTGCTGTGCAAGGTAGCCGAACGCTGCATGCTGTGTAATGAAATCTTTTCGTTTGCTGTCGGTTACAGCCGCTTTGTATTCCTGATCCAGTGTCTCCAGTTTGGTAATGTACGCATCCGCGTTTTGCTTGAATTGTTCTGCATGCTCCGGTGCAGCTTGCACAAGTCCTGCTTCGATGTTCCGCACTTCCTGAATGGCCAGAACAGGCGATAACCAAACGTGCGGGTCAAGTCCGCCATGTTCATGTGAATGCCCTTCCTCTGTGTCGGTAGTATGTTCATGATCATGTTCTTCAGTCACCGCTTCATCTGTATGTTCATGATCATGCTCTTCAGTGGTAGCTCCATCTCCATGATCGTGGTCATGGTCTTCTGTCGTAGCTTCATCTGCATGATCATGTTCATCTGCACTAGACTCCCCATGATGATGGCCATCATCTACGCCTTCAAGCAGATCAATACCTTGGCTTGCTTCAACTTGTACAAGCTTGTCATTGCTCAGACTGTCCTTCACTTGATCGATCCATGATTCCATGCCAGCGCCATTATAGACGAGTACATCTGCTTTCTCGATGCTTGCTATATCCTGTGGTGTTGGCTCCCAGTCATGAGGCTCCATACCAGCCGGAACGAGTGTATGTACATCAGCCAGATCGCCTGCTACATTTTTGGTGAACTCATACATAGGGTAGAAACTGACCTGTACGTCCAATTTCTTCTCCGTTGCTGCCGGAGCGCTTGTCGAAGCCGCATCCGATTCGGATGCTGATTTGGTCTGTCCGCAGCCAGCTACGATAAGTGCGAGACTGAACAACAGTCCCATTGCTGATTTTTTACTGAATTTCATGTGGTGTATTCTCCCTTGATTGTATTAATATTTTTGCGCGTTGCTGTTTTATTTCCTTGCGGTGGCGTTTACGGTTGTATAGTTGAATCAGCTTTTGTGCCGATATTCCAGTCAATAGAAAGGCCAGCAATATGAGTGCGATCGTCCCGCCAGGCGGAGTATTCAAATGGTAAGATGTCGTCAATCCGCCAAAGATACCGATCAACCCGGTTATAATGGCAATCACCAATGCAGCAGCGAAGCTGCGAGAGATTCGAAGTGCCAGCGCAGCTGGCAGCACAATCAATGCGGATACAAGCAGTACGCCAACGATCGGCATGGCCGAAGCAACCGTAAGACCTGTCAGTACGGCGAAGGCAAATGATAAACCTTTTACCTGAACGCCTCCAATGGAAGCTGTCTCTTCGTCAAACGTCAAATTATATAAAGGTCTGCGTAGGACAATGAAAAATACCAAACCAATGACACATACAGCTGCCATCATCCACAACTGGATATTGCTGACTGCGACGATGGAACCGAACAGATAGGAACTGAAGGTTTTGGACAAATTCGTTTGCAGACTCATGAGCACCACAGCCAGTGCCAAGCCTGAGGTCATGATAATTGCTACAGGCACTTCGCTATACGTACGATAGCTTCTCCGCAATTGTTCGACCAATAATGCACCCATGACCGCAATTGCGAAGCCGCAGATTACCGGGTTGAGATTCATGACCGAACCAAGCGCCACTCCTGCCAGTGATACATGGGACAGCGTATCGGCCATCAGCACCTGCCTCCGAAGCATCAGGTAGACTCCAAGGATCGGAGCAATAACTCCAATTAGTCCGCCTGCCCAAAAGGCCCGCTGCATGAATTCGTACTCAAACACTGCCATTCCTCACTTTCTTGACGCTCCAGGGTGATTGTCCGGTCCAATCGGTTGCCCATTTCTTCGAGGCCATGTGTCACCATAATAATGGTCAATCCATGTACATCTGCATAGTGTCGCATCAGATCATAGAAGCCTTCTCGGCTGCGGCGGTCCATGCCTGTTGTCGGCTCATCCAGTACAAGCACTTGGGGCTGCCCCGCCAGAGCTCTGGCGATGCAGATGCGCTGCTTCTGTCCACCCGACAGCGCGCCTACCCGTGTATTGCGATATTCCCACATCCCGACTTCCCGAAGACTGCGTTCGACTACAGCTTCCTGTTCGGGTGAGAATTTTCGGAATAGACCAAGTTTGCGGTAACATCCGGATCGCACCAGTTCAATTACTGTACTGGGAAACCCGCTGTTGAACGATGCCACCTGCTGGGGCACATACCCGATCTCCAGTTTGTTGCCACGATTGTTCTGATTATTCATATGTACCGTGCCGCTCCAGGGCTGTAACAGCCCCAGCAGCAATTTCAGCATGGTTGTCTTTGCAGAACCATTGGGTCCAGTAATACCTACGAACTCTCCCACCTGGATATCGAGCGATAGTTGATCGATGACGGGTTCTTTGCCATATCCAAAAACCACGTCGCGCATGGAGGATAGAATCATGATATGCCCCCTTTTCGTAAATATTACGATTTAAAAACGACAAAAAAATTTATCTCGTTTCCCGGTGAATCGTCATTTTTTTCAATCGTGGTGAATATTTCTTCATTTCAAGACGCTCCGGGTGGTTACGTTTGTTCTTCGTTGTGGTATAGTTACGATCCCCGCACTCGGTACAAGCTAAAGTTACAATGACTCTCATGGTTGTGCCTCCTTTTATTTAATCGTAATGATTACTGTTTAATGATACTATCCCATCCTTTTTCTTTTGTCAACTCCATGCTGGAAAGGGATCTTTCAATTCACGCCAGTTGAGCAGCATTTCCTCTTCGGTAAGTAGTGTTTCGTTCAATGTACGCTCAATCTCTACGCGGTCCATATCGATTCCGATAAATACTAATTTCGTTACCCGATCTCCCCATGTATCATCCCAATCCGGAATGGCCGGTAACGTGTCTCCAAAGTGCACTTGCCGTTCTTCTTCGCTCATTGCACCTACCCATAAACCGGCTGGTCCAAGCTGCTTGGAGGTGCCTGCGTGACTGAAAGAAATGGCCATATGGTTCCGTGTTGCCAGCCACATCAAACCTTTGGATCTAACGATACTCTCTGGCCACTTGGCAATCCAGCGCAGCAATCGTTCCGGATGAAATGGACGTTTCCGATGATATACAAACGAATGAATGCCATACTCTTCCGTTTCCGGGGTGTGTTCTTCCTTCATCAATTCGCGGATCCAGCCTGCAGACTGACTCGCTTTTTCAAAATCAAACCGCCCTGTGTTCAGTATCTCCTTGGGATCAACCTGCCCGTGTGTCGTTCGAATCAGCTTGGCTTCGGGTTGCATCGCATGCAGCGCCTTCTCCAGCTTCAACAGTTCATCCTCCGAGACGAGATCACACTTGTTCAGGATCAGTACATCACAGAATTCAACCTGATCAGTCAACAGGTGCACGATTCCCCGGACATCGCCCTCTCCTGCTTCCTGTCCCCGATCCCTCAATGTTTCTTTCGAATAAAAGTCCCGCCAGAACTGCGCAGCATCCACAACGGTTACCATGGTGTCGAGACGGGTAAACTTCGTTAAATCGATCCCGAGTTCATCATCGATATATGTAAACGTCTGTGCAACGGGAACAGGTTCTCCAATGCCCGTCGATTCAATCAGGATATAATCAAATGAACCATCCAGAGCGAGACGTTCCACTTCTTTCAAGAGATCTTCCCGCAGCGTGCAGCAGATACAGCCATTAGACATCTCCACGAGCTTTTCGTCAATACGTGATAGTCCGCCTCCATCCCGGATTAATCCGGCATCAATGTTTACTTCACTCAGGTCGTTTACGATAACAGCGACTCTCATGCCTTCCCTATTATGAAGTACATGATTCAATAGGGTTGTTTTGCCTGCTCCCAGATATCCGCTTAATACGGTCACCGGTACCCGGCGCTTATCTTGTATTTCAGACATGCCCATTCCTCCACTCCAAGGTTCTCTAATGAAAAAGGAAAAACCAATACGATTTATTTTCTAGACATTAATCGTAATATTTACGATTAACATTCAAAACTATACATGA
>Ga0209463_1001618_pt1 | contig 13474 bp, 16 predicted proteins | sample AgamicMgSfrz_FD_187169 | JGI IMG/M metagenome (GOLD analysis project Ga0209463, IMG submission 187169) | Agave microbial communities from Guanajuato, Mexico - Mg.Sf.rz (SPAdes) (version 2) | ecosystem: Host-associated > Plants > Phyllosphere > Phylloplane/Leaf | place: Guanajuato, Mexico... | reverse complement strand
AATTTATGATTCTGGATAAAAAGAATGGTGAGTAACATTGTTATTGCACCAGAACTATCAAAACGCTTAATGAAGAATAAATCGTTCAGCATAATTAAAGTTTTTCAAGTACCAAATCCTAATTCATATGGGAGTGATTTGCTACATATTTTTTAAACTCAAAGGAAAATAACCATTCCATTTATATTCTAAGACACTAACAAGCCCTACAATACTATTATAGGGGTTAAATTTGTTGTTTGCGCGACTGTGCTTTTATATTTACTGTGAGTTCATCAAATTACTCATAATTACATCTCCCTTTAATATTTTTTACTTTTTAATACCACAAAAAAGCGGTCTTTCGGACTGAGAATTAAGCTTAATGTGCTTAATTCTCAGTCCGAAAGACCGCTAATATTTGTCGATATAAAAATAAAATTAAAAAGGATACTTTTATTTTAACTATAAACCTAAAAAAATTCAATTTGATTAAGTATAAATTAACTCATGAATCAAGTGTAATTTTTCAAATTACGAACTTCTACTAGCAGAAATTCCTGCCTTAGATAAAGCAGCCATCGTTGTTCTATCATAACCGCCTACTGCGCCTGTATAAAAAGACTTCTATCCATAAAATTTTGATGTTTCTTTTCCCAAAAAACACTATCATATAAGAAGGAGGGGAATTATGCTTACAGTAGAGAAAATGTTAGAAAATTACGGGTTAGATTTGACTAAAAACATAAAAATCGTTCGGCATAAAGATGAGGATAGAATTGATGTTGTTAATTTATTTGAAAAAGGACAATTAGAGTTATACCAAAAACATCAAAAAGATGATGTTTTCGGAGAATGTGAATATGTGGTTAGTTTCCTAGACTTTGAGGAAGGTAAAAAAGCTGTATTTATAGGTGTTTACAAAGTGTTAAGCAAATCTAACCCCAAAAAATTCATTACTGATAAACTTTATGATTGGATGAAACCTGAGTACAAAAAGGGTAATGAATACTATTACGAAATGGAAAAAGTCCAAGGCTTTGAGGAACTAGAGGGTCGGATAATCATTAATTGGTCCGAGCGAACATTTCATATGTGGTTTGCACCACTAAAAAAGGTAAAGGCAACCAGAAAGAGAAAACAATTTGATATCATAGAAATAATCCAAAAAGGAGCCATTCGTAAGTTTCCAGGATTTCTGGATTTTACACTTACATTCAACGATTTAAAAAAATTATATGATAACCCTGATGTTAACTCCACTTGGTGTAAAATGCTTTCCTCAGTAGCAGGAATCTATACAATTTTAGATAGAGCAACAGGAAAATTATATATAGGTAAAGGAAATGCATATGGTGGAATTGGAAAAGGGGGTATATGGGGAAGATGGGAATCTTACGCTAAAACTGGACATGGAGGTAATAAACGATTAATGGAACTACTAGAAAGTAATCCAGAACGTAAAGAAGATTTTCTCTTTTCGATATTACGTACCTTACCCAAAACAATTACTAATGATGAAATACTAGATATTGAAAATACCTATAAGGAAAAGTTGGGTACACGTGAATTCGGGTATAATGCGAATTAGTCGTTAATTTGAAATAAAGTTTAATCAAAACTTGCTCTTAAAATATTTTAACAAATTATTTTTCTATAAACAGTTAATCTTGTTTCAAAGCGGTTGTACTTTGTTATAAACGATTAAACCTTATTTCAAATCCACGTTCAGATTAAAGTTGCACGACATCATTGTTGCACTAAGCAACCAATTTATTAAAATAAATTGGTTGCTTGAAAGATTATTCGAAGAAGATCAGTAACAACTTTGAATCATTTTCTATCCGTTATAGTAAAACTAATGTTATTTGTCTTATCTTTCCCTACATATCTATCATATCCGAAATCATATGTGTTTGGTGACTCGTTCTCGTCTACCCCTTAAGCTATTAACTTATCAATCTCTTCTATTGTTAGTTTAGGGTCTGCAATACGAATCACACATTCTAATAGTTTATGGTATTGCTCATATGAAGTTTTATCCTCAAATACTTTCTTGTTTGTTGTAACTGATACGGAGTTCGATACCCAATCGCTTTTACCCATTTTAGCGTATAGTTCAAAACCCTTCCAGTTTGCTCTATAAATATTATCGTTTTCTTTATCACGATGTTCTATTTTTGAATCTTCAATCTCAATCATACCGTTTGAGTATTCTTTTAGCTTGTTTTCAAAGTCTAATTGATGTGTATATCCCTCTTCTATCTTATCAACATTACTATTTGTTGTTACAGCCCATACTAATATCAGTCCAAGTATAATACCTAAAGTAATTTTATATCTCATTACTTTTTACCTAACTGATGTTCTTCATCAAAAATTGTATAGTTTACGACATCCTTAGCGGATTCTTCTTCGTCTAGAAAATCAAAATTACCATTAATTAGATTCTGTAAATACTCATCAAAGCTGTTTGCAATCACTTTATATTCATCAGGGTCATGTAAAAAACGAATAATTTGACCACATACCCCTTCGTCAGAAGGATTAAAATCAATATACAGCTTTGATGTTCCACCGTTGTTCATACAATCTGAAAAGTGAATATACGTGCCAGGAAGAAGTCCTTCTGGATTTATTTTAGAGTCAACAGCATCCTCATCATCTTGGTATTCTAAAAGATAAGAGACGTCTTCTCCTTCTTTTGAACTTTCGATCATCTCTTGTGTAGAAAGCAAATAATATGGATACTCTTCAACATCTGAACCTAAAATACATACCGTGACTTCGTTTTCTCCATATTTCCGCCAATATGTACCATCGATATTTCCAAGCAAAAAGATTAAAGATTCTGGACATTTTGGATGTTTCTTCTTTAATATATCAATATCCTCTTTTGTGGCACCGTATGCTTTATTTAGTGCTTCGAGATCATCTGTTGATAATGCTGCTTTCAAACCGCTTAAAAATTTGTTTACCAAATCCATTATTTTGTCCTCCCAATAACCAAATAAATGTTTTAGTCTAAAAACCTAACAAAAATAAGATTTGGCCTTTAACTGTTTTTACATCATATTTAATTAGTACCATTACGCTCTAGCTCTTCTCGATTAAAGTATTGTTCTAGTAACTCTTTACCTGTTTTGATTGTAGTATAGTACTCTCCACCATACAGTTTCCCTTCTGATGGTTTATGGAAATCTTCGTATTTAGGGAAGTCTTCATTCTCTTCAAATGATTTCTTTGCAACTTCCATGTCTTCTGCTTCTATTTTAGCAAACAATCTGCCTATACCGAATAACCCTTCATCATCAATACTTTCTTCTATAAGATAGTGTTCCTCTTCCTCTATAGGTGTCATTTTACTTTTTCTAACAGAATATAGATGACCCGTTTCTTCTTCTCTTACCGTAATAAAAATCCAACCAACTCTTACAACTGTACAAGGTTCTAATCCTAATAGTGTATAGGCAACTACCTTTTGGCCTTTCACATATTTCCCCATTTTATCTACCCCTTGTTGTTTATTTTAAACCGTAACCGTAGTCTCTCAGACATCTATCTGCTCTTAATAGAATATCTCTGACTGACTCTTTTCTTTCATAAGTTCGTGTATCTTCAAGTGAGTTCCAATATACTTTTCCGTATTTCTCTATCGTTTCTACATGCATATCATCTACATAAGCATCGTGACGTTTCATTACGTCTCTACCGTTTTCTCGATAGCCCATGTATTTATATGTTGCATCTACCCCTAAATCTTCTCCAAGACCTGACATTTTAACGAATGGCGCTCTTGAAACTCCTGTATGAAATAGCATCTTTTACCTATCCCCCTTATTTTAATATGATATTGTATCGTTCTCTTTGTTGTAAACTCATAAACTGCTCTACAAATTGTAGTTCATCTCAGTTAAACAATTTCATTGCTGTTTTTGTTTATTGGTTTTCAAGTCTATAATAGTTCCCCCGTATTTCACGACATTTTTTACATATTCTGTTTAAAGATCAAAATATTTATTAACGTTGTGATACATATCTATAACCATATAAGACAGTAATTCCCTTTACTACAACTGTATTTTTTTCAATACTTTTCACTATCGCTTTTCCTGTTAAACGATTCATATATTGAATATAAATTGCAAATTCTATAGGTTCCTTTTTTTGTTTTTCTTCAAAATAATGTAATTCTTCTCTATTGGCACTTAACTCTAACTCCCAATTTTCAAAGTTTGTTTTATGTATGGATAGTTCATGTGATTCCGGCGATCCTATTTCACATTTTAAATCTTTAACAAAAACACGGTCTACGCAATGCCTTACCATATGCCACCTCCATCTGAGTATGTCTTCATTCCAAGCCTACTATTTCTCATTTTATTCTGCAATTCTGTTAAATTAAATGCTGTCATTATATTAAATGTTCATTTTAAAAAATGTTTTAGACTAAATATCGTTGGTCTAATTAGATTTCTCAATTCTTATTTTTCTAATTTAATTAAATAAAGATGTAGACTGATTACTAAAACTCATTTCTTAAAGAGAGTTTTTATTAAAATAAAGTATTAGACTGAATAATTGCTATGGAATTATACAATAACTCCATTTTGAAAAAAGTTTTCTCAAAATGAAGTTTCTCTTTTTAACTAATTTTAAGAATTTTATAAAAAATCATATTCTAACCGTATATTTCACAATTACTACCGATTGTGAAATATACGGCATAAATTCAGTTTCTACTTAAGAAGGACTAAAATTCATCACATGATATAGAAATATGTATTCTAAACTTAACCTATTCGAAGCACTAAGTTTTTTAGAAAATATAGTGAATTATTGCTATAATTAAATTTCTAATATGTTTTAGGGGGAACTCAATTTGAAGAAAACATTAATTGTTGGAGCATTATGTTTATCACTTGCTTCCTTATCTGCATGTGGCGATGGCAGTGAGAAATCATCAACTGTAGCGAACAAAAATGAGATTATTATACATATACCTAAAGAAAAATCTAGAAACCTAGAACGATTTGAAATATTTTCTCAAAATATAAAAGATAAGAAAAATGATGAAATACAAATTAAAAATTATTTAACTGACGAGGAAGCAAAAGTACCAACTTTACAAACTGTAACTTATAAAGACGAAAAATTCACTTTTACTTACAAGTACAAATCTAACTATAGAAAAGATATATGTAATAAACTAGTTACTCCACAAGAAACGCATGGTCTAGTATATATGCTAAGAGATTGCGCACAGTCAGAAGATGGTATTATCCTTCATTATACAGCGAAGGATGGTGAAGGAGTAAACTCCATAGAAAATAAATCTGTTGAATTTATTGAAGTTGAGGGAGATAAGACCTACATATTCGTAAAGCAATTTGATGTTGGAGCATTTGTAAGCGCTATCGAAACTACAAACTTTGATACACCTTCAAATGCATCTAGTACACAAAAGCCAAATTTCAAAGTAAATGTTCACTTTTTAAGTGGAACAATTCAAACATACTATTTGTGGATTGACAAAGAGAAATCACAAGGAATAATTATGGATTCAGAACAAACAAACCAAGGACATGAAATCGATAAAATATTTGTAGATAACATCATAAAAGCGTTAAATTAAAACAACATATTTTAAACCGCCTCGTTAAGATGCACTTTTTAGATGATTACATGAACGCCTTTACTACATTAAAAATTGACCGCCATCACAGGCGGTTTTCTTATAATCTGCAATCCTTATTTTTTTCTAAATCCCCACCAACTAAAACTAGTTGTAGTTGTTCATATATTTCCTGTGTATCAGGTGTACTTTCTGCCTGCTTACGTTCACGTTTAACTACAGTATCATTTTCCACTAGTATTTCTTCTTTAGTTTCTGCGACCATTTCTATGTGCTCCAGTACCGCTACACGTTCTAAACCTTCCATTTCTTCTAAATCTTCTACATCATCAATTATTTCCGGTGCTTCTGTTTTTATAATTTCCTTTTGTTCTTTTTTCAATTCAATAACGGGTTGCTCTTGTACTATGCTCTCTTTTTCAAGGTTAACTTGAGCAACTTCAATTACCTCTAAAGGTTTATTTTTAGCATTTGCTTTCTTATTTGCTCTTGCAATAGCAATTTTCACTTTCATCGCTCTTAATGAAGAGGATATTTTATCTAGTATTCTTCCTAATCCATAGAAACGAATTGCCTCAACTATAACCCCCATTACAATTCCAAAAATCCATGAATTCGAAAAATATCCAACTAAACCAAATGTTATAACTCCTGGTAAATATAAGCTAACATAAGCTATTAAATTAGGAATAGCTTTTTCTACTGTTAATTTGAAGCTATATTTAATTATTAAATATATAGCACTTAATCCCACTATTAATCCAGCCAGACTTATTAATAAATTTTTAAAAGTTTCACCTATCATTATAATTTCCCCCTTTAATATTGTAATTGGAATTTAATTATTAAATTTCTCTTTCTTCGGCACATCCGTTTAATATTTTTAAAATTCAAATAATTTTATTGCTAATTGACCTTATACAATTTTTCGTTTCTTCTTACTGATTTTTTCGTCTCAACTATAGGGGCACAAGATGGTTTCACCTCATGTGACCCCTCCTCTAATATAGTTTCTGCATATCTGAGCATGTAATCAGTTGGACCATTAACCTCTTCTAACGCAGTTCCACAATCAGTCTTCGGAAATAAAATTTTCTTTTTTTTACCATTTCACTAATACAATAATTCATTTCTTCTTCATTAAAATTAAATTTTAATACCTGGAAGTATTTAAATAACTTCTTATCATAGTAACAAGGTACAGTCTCAATTCCCTTTTTATCTAATAATCTTTGATGAATAGGTTCTTCCCATTCTTTTAAAGTACCAATCCCATATTTTTCCCCACCTAATAACGTTACGTATTGAAGCAGCTAGTGATTCTTCAAATGAAAAGGTATACGATCTTTCTCTTACTAAATCATGCACCAAAATAATTGCTTTACGGCCTTTAATGGTAATTGGAAATGTTGTATACTTTCCCTTTTCAGCATAAAACTGAAATTGTGATTCAAATTGATAATTTATTGAACCTTTTTCTCCAGTTCCAAACTTCAAACCGAAAATTCCATTATCAATCGCTGCTTTTATACTTTGCACTGTACTATCAATGCCCCCAATTATTGTACAAAGTAGTAAAGTAACACGCTGCCCAATATCAACAACGACATGTGCAAAGCAAAAGGCAGACTGATATGTTTTACCTTCTACAAGAACTTCTATCATCCGCGGATGAGTATCAGATATCTCAACTTCTTCTAAAATCTTAGCTATTCGCTCAAATCCATTTAGTTCATTATTTTTAGTTGTAACATGCATTGTTTTGCCTCCTACTACTTAGAATGAAATTTGTTTAATAAGTTAGTGGAAGTGTTACAATTCCTTTAGAATGACTGCATAATAAAAGTCCATTTCAAATATAAACAACTACTTTCATCCTTTCTTTATAGAAATATCTATATAAACGGCATAAGCCTAATTGTTTTTTAAACACAAAAAACCCTTTCGGGTATATGAATTTTTGAAAGCAATGCGCTTCACAAAGTCATTTCCCCGAAAGGGTTGTAGTATTTATGGATGATAAAAAGAAAAAAGTAATTCTTAGGTACATTATATAAACAATTAGTACGATATTCAATTTGTTTTTCATTTTGATTTAGAATTAATATTTGATTAAAAATGTTTATTGGATCCTTATTTTATATTTTCTTCTACAATAAGCTCATATTCAATTTTCATAAAAAATCTTAATCACTTTATTATTTTAGCTACAGTATAAACAGTTTTATTTATTAAGTCTTCCCATACAAGAAACCCACTACCTAATAATTTTCATTCAAATCTTAATTAGTATCTTGCAACCCTTCTTTTCTCTATTTCCAAAAATTTCAAGACTAATTAGAGCTGTATAAAATGGTATGCATAGCGATATTGTAATAAGCAATCAAATTATATCTATTTTTCCTAATATTAAAACACTTTCTATTCCTCCTGTATCTTTCTGAATAGAATAGAAAATAAGCTATCATATCTCATTTAAAATTAAATAAATGGTTTTAATGTAAAATTTTACTTTTTAAGGGAAGTTTAGCATATCAATGATTTAAGTTCTAATTTTTTAAAAGGAGGAGAAAAATGAAAAAAATTATTAGTATTTCATTAGTATTTATGTTTGTTTGGTACCTACTAGGTATTGATCCTGCCTCAGCCGCTGGTAATATCCAAAGAATCGACAGTACAACTACATTTGAAGAATTAACATACGAAGAGGCAATGGAACGTATAGCAAAACGTAGTGGACGTCCTATTCAAGAAGTAAAGGCAGAAAATCCAAATAACCTGCGAACATTGGGAACTTGTGATTATGGTGAAGCTACTAAACAATTAGATACTGGAAAATTTTATTATCCATATCTATATACAATTGTTCAAAAATGTCGTGATGGAAGTTTCGGATGGATTGGAAACGTAAATCATGCAGGTTTAATTAGAAAAGACCTTTGGGGAACAACTAAGCAATTTGAAGGTGAAGTAAAAGCATGGAATAATGATCAAAAAGGATTAAACTATCTTGTATCTGGTGATTTTTATAACTATGGAAATACAACACAAACATATAGTTATGGTGTTAATACGCCAAGCGTTTCTTTCGGTTATTCAGTTACTTCAAGATCTGACCATTATCTATATTGGCATAGTGGTCAAGGATATATGAAGATAGTTCCTTAAGCATAAAAAAACATTCGTTCCCACGCAAGAACGAATGCTTTTTAGTTTTAAAAAGGATGTACGGTCAACGCACTAGAATATTGTCCGTATAATATCATATATTTAACTAAAAGAAGGTGATTTAATGAAGATATTTATCCGATTATTACTTTTGCTAAGTTTAGTAGTAATAATCGCTGGATGCACTGTTAATAATTCCTCAGATACCATCCTATCTGTAGGTAAAGCGACAAATCCTCACGATGCACAATTCAAAAACACAAATGATAGTAAAAAAATAAAAATTATTAACGATGTTTTTAAAGAAAAAAAGTGGTCTGCTAATAAAGAATTTGATGTTAGAGAGAAGATACCAGATTTAATCCTTGAAATAAGTAAAAATAATGAAGGTTTCTCAGCATTAATTGTAACAGTGTACTTTAATGAAAATGGTGCTGATGTAATAAACTTCAAAGGCGAACATACAGTTTTAAATAAGGAGGAAGCTGATAGAGTTAAAGAAGCTGCTTCTATATAATTGGCTTAGTAAGTAAAAAGACGTCTTCCTCAGTTGAAGATGTCTTTTTTATGCAACGGTCTCTAGATTTAAATTATTTACGAGAAATACAGAATTTTTTCAAAAAAACAGGATATTAAGAACCTATACATCCGGATAGTAGATGAAGGTACAGTAAAAAATATTCTTATATCAATTTAATTTAAAAGATAACGGAATCAATTTTGTTTCAAATAAAATCTTTTTTGATTGCTTTAACTAGATTTTCCCTATAGATATAATTATCTATAGGGAGAATCTTCGTAACTTTTATTGAAACATTGCATTTTTTTATAAAAACTATGATAATATTTTAATTCGTAATTAAACAGAAAATTCAAATTACATTATGTGTTTACCTTATTTTTTTGTTATAATATGGATGTGTTTTAAAAGGGTTAAGCTATAGCGCCTTATTACTATTGATATGATTTTTTAGTATATTACCATCTATTTTAAATATTATATATTTTAAAATGTTGATTGAATTGTGCTACAGTCCCTTATTCCCTTCTGATATGTGTATAGCAAAAAAAGTCAAGATTCCAATTCTTGGCTTTTTTGCTATAATTAGATTGAAATATAGACTAATTGTTTGCTATAGTTCCTTATCACTTCTTGATCTTATATGATATTTTAGCACTGAGGCCCTCTAAAATGACATTATCTAGTGGGCTTCATTAATATATAGAATTTCTAACTTTATGTACTAAAAAAATAACATGTGTAACTTTTGAGTAAATGTGAAAATTCCACATTAATTATTAGTTCTATATAAGGAGTCGTTCTTATGGAAGGAAAAACATTGTTAAAATATATTTTTTACTTTTTGTCTTATTTGCTTGTTTATATACCTTCATTTCCAGTTATAGTTATTCTAAGTATGGCTGGTGCTTCTCCTGATGTAGAACATACTATACTAGAATGGGTAATTGCAATTTTTGAGATAACAGTGACAATTTTAGGGGCTTGGTTTTTTAACTTTATTTTTAAAAACATAATAGGAATTAAGAAGAATACAAAATTTACTTGGGCTATCTGTATTCTTCATTTAATTCTTATTCCTTTGACATGGAGACTTCTTCTTTATTATTAGGTTATCAATCTTTTTTATGAATAAAACTATATTTCAAATCCCAATTATTCAATCGTGTACTTGCATACTAAAAAAATAAATACCTTTGTCTGTCCTAAACAAATATTCTTCATAACAGCATGCATAATAATCTCCTGGATCTAATTTAATCCAATAAATCTCATCTGGTTCTTGCTTGAATACATTTAATAACTGCTCTATTATAAATTCCTTGGGAGTCAATCCATTTAAATCATATCCGTACGGTATTTTCCCAAACCAAGAAGACTCTCCATTGGGATATTGGCAAATTAGGAATTCTTTTTTCCATTCTTTCAAGCGGATGAGTTCTAATATGTCTTTACTAGTAGCGTATGTCGCTTTTTTGGCTAGTTCAAAAATATTGTCCTTTTTATTTTCTGACATAATACTAACCTCATAATAATTACTTACATATTCGTCTGCATTTATATCAGCAAAATCGCTTAAGATTTTATTAATTGTATTCATTTTTTACTCCTTTTAACTTTAATTTATAAGAGAACGACAATTATGTAAAAAGTAAAGCCGTCCTGATTGATCTGGACCCAAAAAGTTAGACATATATTTGTTCGACTCGAAAAATGTTTAGGCTATAGAAAGAAGCATAAGACTATAAAAAAATAGTTGTAGAATAAGAAGGTGCTTTCTATGTAGGAAAACACCTTCTATTACTTATAATTTGCTGATATGTTCCCTAATATTCGCTGCTATTCTAGTAGGATCGTCAATCTCAAAATAAACATATTTGTACTTTTCATGACCTTCTAATTCAATCATTACAAGTGGTACTCTGTTTTCGTAAGAAAGAAAATACCACTCATCTGCATATTTAAAACTACCTTCAAAAATGTTAAGTGCCGAAATTGAAGTTCCGGGCATTCGAAGCATCCATTGAGGGGCATCAAAATAGTCAACATACACACTCTTAATAGTATTGTACTGAATTTTTAATTTTAATTTCAACGCAAATACCCCTGTTATCCCATTTAACTTTAAGGTCATACTTTCGGTACCAAATTGGATTTCTCTTCCCATATGCCTCCCCCTATTTTTGTTAAATTTAGCCCTATCATACAAATTATACCATTTAAAGGATAATAATGATGATGGTTCATTATTATAAATTTTATAGTAATCAACTAATACTCTACGTTAATAAAAACTATTTTAAGATGCGAAAACCACTCACTAGTCTAGAACTATATTTAAGAAACTAATAAGGATTGAACTCTGTATTTTACGGGACTCATTCCATGTAATTTTGCTTTAATTCTTTTGTGGTTGTAATAATGAATATAATTCTCTAACTCTATCTTAAAATGTTCCATACTTTCAAATTCTTTGAGATAGAGTAATTCAGACTTTAATAAGCCAAAGAAGTTTTCTATGACTGCATTATCTAAACAATTCCCCTTACGGGACATACTTTGAACAACCCCATGCTCTTTTAGCGATTGTTGATATCGATTCATTTGGTAGTGCCACCCTTGATCTGAATGAAGGATAGGGGTTTCCCCATTGTTCAAACATTTAAAGGCCTTATCTATCATTCTAGAAACGAGAGAATATACAGGCTTATCTTCTATATTGTAAGCTATAATTTCCCCGTTATATAAGTCTAAAATAGGAGATAAATACAACCTTTTACCATGCAAATGAAATTCAGTCACATCTGTCACCCATTTTTCATTAGGTTTTGACGCGTGGAATTGACGTTTTAAAATGTTAGGTGCGAATTTCCCTACAGTCCCCCGATATGAACGGTATTTCTTCATCCGTACAAGACACTTTAACCCAATAGAAATCATCAAGCGGCGAACTGTTTTATGATTTAGTAAATATCCTCTATTTTGTAATTCTAATGTAATACGACGATATCCATATCTACCGTGATGTTCATCAAAGATCTCTTTTATCAGTTCTTTAGCTTTCTCGTATTTGTCTGGACGATTCATTTGTTTAATCCAATAATAGTATGTACTCCGAGCGATACCAGCGATTTTCACAAGATCGATGATCTTGTATTTGTGCCTTAATTCATAAATCACCTTTGCTTTGTCTTGTTCTGTAATTTTGTCTTTTTCTGAATTAAGGCATTTAACTTTTTTAAATAATCAATTTCCATAAGTAACCGTTCATTTTCTTCTTGTAATGCCTCTAGAGACCCTTCAACAACCTTATGATTTAATTTTGGTCTTATATTTTTACTTTCCATAGCTGGACGTCCTCTTCTCTTTGTAATCAAGGAATCCACGCCATTTAAATCATATGCTTCTTTCCACCTACGAACTGTTTCATAAGATGGAATATTAAAAATAGCTGCTGTTTCTCTAATAGATGTCCCTTGTTTATCCATATAATTAAGTACATCCAGTTTATACTGAAGGGAATAGCTTGTATAGCGTTTTTCAAAAGCTTTTTCACCTACTGCTTTATATTGCTTAACCCACTGTTGTATTACACTTGGATGGATTTTTATAGATCTCGCAAGTCTTTTTACGCCATCGCTGCCATCTAAATATTGTCTTACCACTTCTAATTTTTCTTCTGGTGAAAATTTAACCATAAAAAAGTACACCTCCAATTGTCTTTCGTGTCTAACAATTGGGGTGCACCTCAGATGGACGGTTTTTTGTATTTTTTGGAGAGCATAGTTTTTTCCGAAATGCTGACGATACTCCTTATAGTCTTGCGAAATATTATTTTAAATAATGCGTCTTTTGCTTCATTATGATTATATAAATGTATATAAATTGTAAGTTATATGTCCAATTTTTTCTGTACTTATTTCGTTTTAGCTTCCATACTTTATGTATGTAGTGCATTCTTATCAATTTTCCCCATTACTTTAACTTGTAGGGGCATTAACTTTAGAACTCTGCTAATGGATAAGCAAGTTAATAATTGTACTTGAAAATGGAGTGATACGATGAATAAGACGTATGATGTCATCATTACCGGTGCTAGATGTGCCGGCTCTACCCTGGCAATTTATCTTGCTAAGGCAGGTTTCCATGTGTTGTTAGTGGACCGAGCGAAT
>Ga0209463_1001612_pt1 | contig 13544 bp, 10 predicted proteins | sample AgamicMgSfrz_FD_187169 | JGI IMG/M metagenome (GOLD analysis project Ga0209463, IMG submission 187169) | Agave microbial communities from Guanajuato, Mexico - Mg.Sf.rz (SPAdes) (version 2) | ecosystem: Host-associated > Plants > Phyllosphere > Phylloplane/Leaf | place: Guanajuato, Mexico... | reverse complement strand
AGATGAACAGAGAAGAAATGCTTAATAGACAATCAAAAATCCGTAATTTTTCCATCATCGCTCATATTGATCATGGAAAATCTACATTAGCAGATAGAATATTAGAAAAGACAAACGCGCTGACATCCCGCGAAATGAAGGACCAGCTCCTAGATTCTATGGATCTGGAGAGAGAGCGCGGTATAACAATCAAGCTGAATTCTGTTCAGCTTAAGTATAAAGCGAAAGACGGCGAAATATATACATTGCACTTGATTGATACACCGGGACATGTCGATTTCACATATGAAGTATCCCGCAGTTTAGCCGCTTGTGAAGGTGCTGTGCTTGTTGTCGATGCGGCTCAAGGAATTGAAGCGCAAACACTGGCGAATGTATACTTAGCAATTGACAATGACTTGGAGATTGTTCCGGTCATAAACAAAATCGATTTGCCAAGTGCTGATCCTGAACGCGTCCGCAATGAAATTGAAGATGTTATCGGATTGGATGCTTCTGAAGCAGTTCTTGCTTCTGCAAAAGCCGGAATTGGAATTGAAGATATCTTGGAACAAGTGGTTGAAAAGGTTCCTGCTCCGCAAGGTGATCCGGAAGCTCCGCTTAAAGCGCTTATTTTTGACAGCCTTTATGATGCATACAGAGGTGTAGTCACTTATATTCGAGTCGTCGAAGGGACAGTTAAAACAGGCGATAAAATTAAAATGATGGCAACAGGCAAAGAATTTGAAGTGATCGAAGTCGGCGTATTCACGCCAAAGGCTGTCAATACAGATCAGCTGTCTGTTGGTGATGTTGGTTACCTTACAGCAGCTATCAAAAATGTCGGTGATACGCGTGTGGGTGACACTATTACAAGTGCGAAGAATGGGGCGGACGAAGCGCTTCCTGGTTACCGCAAGCTGAACCCAATGGTATACTGTGGTTTGTATCCAATTGACAGTGCGAAATTCAACGACCTTCGCGAAGCTTTAGAGAAACTTGAGCTTAATGATTCTGCACTTCAATTCGAGCCTGAGACTTCACAAGCGTTAGGTTTTGGTTTCCGTTGTGGTTTCTTAGGACTTCTGCATATGGAAATTATCCAGGAAAGAATCGAAAGAGAGTTCAAAATTGATTTAATCACGACAGCTCCAAGTGTTATCTATGATGTGATCATGACAGACGGAACAGAATTGAAGGTAGATAATCCATCTGCTATGCCTGATCCGCAAAAGATTGATCGCATTGAAGAGCCGTTTGTAAAAGCAACGATGATGGCGCCGAACGATTATGTCGGTGCAATAATGGAACTTTGCCAGATCAAACGCGGTGTGTTCATTGATATGCAATATATGGATGAGACTCGTGTTAAAATAATTTATGAAATTCCGTTGTCTGAAATAGTGTATGACTTCTTTGATCAGCTGAAATCCAACACAAGAGGCTATGCGTCCTTCGACTATGAGTTGATCGGCTACAAAACGTCAACTCTTGTTAAAATGGATATTCTTCTTAATGCAGAAAAAGTTGATGCTTTAAGCTTTATTGTTCATAAGGACTTTGCGTATGAAAGAGGAAAAATCATTGTTGAAAAGCTGAAGGAACTTATTCCTCGCCAACAGTTTGAAGTGCCTATCCAAGCTGCTGTCGGTCAGAAGATTGTCGCACGTTCAACAATTAAAGCAATGCGTAAAAACGTATTGGCAAAATGCTATGGCGGTGACATATCCCGTAAACGTAAATTGCTAGAGAAGCAAAAAGAAGGTAAGAAGCGGATGAAGCAAGTCGGGTCCGTAGAAGTACCGCAAGAGGCGTTCATGGCTGTACTGCGCATGGATGAAAACAATACGAAAAATTAATGTATTAATAAGTTTCGGGGTTAGGCTGCAGCTTTATAGCAGCACTAACCTCTTTTCTTATTTTTTGCAAGAAGAAAGGACCGTGACCTATTGATTAAAGCAGCATATATCCATATCCCATTTTGTGAACATATATGTCATTATTGTGACTTCAATAAAGTGTTTCTAAAGGGTCAGCCGGTGGATGAATATTTGGATTCATTGGAAAAGGAAATCAAGCTGACCGTAACAAATAATCAAAGCCCTCTTTCTACTGTGTTTGTGGGTGGAGGAACGCCGACAAGCCTCAATGCTCAACAGCTAGAAAGATTGTGCAAAATTATCAGTGACAATCTGCCATTAGCTGAAAATGCAGAATATACATTTGAAGCAAACCCTGGGGATTTGTCTCCGGATAAATTAAAAGCTTTGTACGAAGGCGGAGTTAACCGTTTGAGCTTTGGGGTGCAATCATTTAATGATGACCTGTTGCAGAGAATAGGCAGAACACATCGGGCAAAAGATGTATTTACATCGGTGGAGGCTGCCAAAAATATCGGGTTTGACAATATCAGTATCGACTTAATGTACAGTCTGCCGGGCCAGACCATTGATGATTTTGCAGCTACATTAAAACAGGCCTTTACATTAGACATCAAGCATTTTTCCGGTTATTCTCTCATCATTGAGCCGAAGACGGTGTTTTATAATCTCCTTCGCAAAGGCAAATTGCTGACTCCTGGAGAAGATGCAGAAGCAAGCATGTACCGTTTGCTTATGGAAGAGATGGAAGGACATGGGTACAAGCAGTATGAAATTAGTAATTTTGCAAAAGATGGATATGAAAGCATCCATAACATAACCTATTGGAATAATGAGGAATATTACGGATTTGGTGCAGGGGCCCATGGTTATGTTAACGGCATGCGTCGTTCTAATTTCGGCCCATTGAAAAAATACATGGAGCCTTTGGCCGCAGGAAATCTTCCATTGCTTGATAATCATAAGGTTACGCGAACAGAGCAGATGGAAGAGGAATTGTTTTTAGGATTGAGAAAAAACAGCGGTGTAAGTCTCTCTGCTTTTAGAGAAAAATATAACCAAGATATTGAGGCCCTTTTTTCTAACGAATTAAAAGAATCGCTAGATAGAGGATTAATTTCTATAGATAATGGTTATTTAAAACTGACATATAATGGCCGTTTTCTAGGAAACGAAGTGTTTCAATCTTTCATTGGAATTCTCTAAGATGCCCTTCTCTAAATGCTGGGGTTATTGTCTGTTTAAAAAGGAAAGAATTTCTTTATGAAATGAAAACCAAATTATTGACACACTCCCCTTTTATTTGATAATTTATAAATAGAATTAGCACTCGGTGCTAATGAGTGCTAACAGAGGTGATGAATGTGTTAACAGATCGTCAATTATTGATATTACAAGTAATTATTGATGATTTTATAGCATCTGCTCAGCCGGTTGGTTCTAGAAGCTTGTCGAAAAAACCGGAAATATCCTTTAGCTCTGCCACGATTAGAAATGAAATGGCTGATTTGGAGGAATCCGGGTATCTGGAAAAGACTCATTCTTCATCTGGACGAATCCCAAGCGAAAAGGGCTATCGATTTTATGTCGATCACCTATTATTGCCGCAACAGCTTCGTAAAGAAGATGTGTTAACGTTGAATTCTGTTTTTGCTGAGAAGATATATGAATTGGAGAACTTAGTCCAAAAATCGGCAAAGATACTCTCAGAGTTAACAAACTATACGACAATTGTGCTGGGTCCTGCTGTAAAGGAAAACAAACTGAAAAAAATTCAGATTGTCCCGCTAAATACTCAGACAGCAATTGCCATTATTGTGACAGATACTGGGCATGTTGAAAATAAAATGTTTCATTTGCCGGAATCGACAGATGCAAATGAAATCGAAAAGCTTGTGAATATTCTTAATGAAAGACTCGCAGGAGTATCCCTTGAGAAGCTGCACAACAAAATATACAAAGAAGTTGCTTTCTTATTAAAACGTCATCTCAGCCATTATGATTTATTTTTGAATTCCATCTATGATGCTGTTAAAATCGATACACATGAAAAGCTTTTCTTCGGCGGCAAAACAAATATGCTAAGTCAGCCGGAATTTCATGATGTCAACAAAATTCGCGATTTGCTTAATATGATCGATAGAGAAGATGGCATTCATGACTTAATTCGTAACAACACAACAGACATCAGCATCAAGATCGGTACAGAAAACAATATATCCGCTATGGACAATTGCAGTGTTATTTCTGCATCTTATGCATTAGGGGATAAACAGCTAGGCTCCATCGCCATATTAGGACCGACGAGAATGGAGTATTCACGGGTTGTCAGCCTTCTTAATTTGATGGCGCATGATCTGACAAAAGTGTTGACAAAGCTGTATCAAAACTAGCATCGAAGGATATAGTTAATAAGTAGTGCGCCCCTGATATCCGTTGCTTTTTACAGTTAAGTGATAACAGGGACGACATTTTAAAAAAATGATAGTTTTTGGAAGCTTTATATAAGTTGATTATGTATAATAGTTCACTGTGAAGGCTATTTACAGCATTTAATTCATTTAAGGGAGGTGAACAAGTTGGCAGAAGATAAAACAACAATGAATGAAGAGATTCAAGAGGATGTCAATGCTGAAGAGAATGCAGAAGCAGTCTTTGAAGAAGTGAAGCAAGAGCAAGCATCTGCTGAAGCTGAAGGCACGGACTCAACTACAAGTGATCTCGAAGCAGCAAATGCTAAAATTGCTGAGCTAGAGGCAAAAATAGAGAGTGAATCAAACCGATATTTGCGCCTGCAAGCAGATTTTGATAATTCCCGCCGCAGGGCAAAACTTGACTTGGAAGCGGCGCAAACATATAGAGCGCAAAACCTTGTTTTGGATTTGCTACCAGCTATTGATAATTTCGAAAGAGCTATGAAAATAGAAGCTACAGAAGAACAGGCAAAAAGCCTTTATACTGGTATGGAAATGGTGTACAGAGGATTGCTAGATGCACTTGAAAAAGAAGGTGTTGAGGTAATTAAGTCTGTCGGAACTGAATTTGATCCGCATCTTCATCAAGCAGTTATGCAAGTAGAAGTGGAAGATACAGATCCTAATATTGTAGTAGAAGAGTTCCAAAAAGGCTACAAATTAAAAGACAGAGTAATCAGACCAGCCATGGTTAAGGTAAGCCAGTAAGATCTACATAAATGAATTGGAGGGAATTTTTCCATGAGTAAAATTATTGGAATCGATTTAGGTACAACAAACTCATGTGTTGCTGTATTGGAAGGCGGAGAACCAAAGGTTATCCCGAATCCAGAAGGTAACCGTACTGCTCCATCCGTAGTTGCATTTAAAAACGGAGAGCGTCAAGTTGGGGAAGTGGCAAAACGCCAATCTATCACAAACCCTAACACAATTATGTCCATCAAACGTCATATGGGGACAGACTATAAAGTGGAAGTTGAAGGCAAAAACTATTCTCCACAAGAGGTTTCTGCAATTATTCTTCAATACTTGAAAGGCTATGCAGAAGAGTACCTTGGCGAAAAGGTAACTAAAGCTGTTATTACTGTTCCTGCTTATTTCAATGATGCTGAACGTCAAGCAACAAAGGATGCAGGTAAAATTGCTGGGCTTGAAGTAGAACGCATCATCAACGAGCCAACTGCAGCAGCACTTGCATACGGACTAGACAAAACAGATGAAGATCAAACAATTCTAGTATACGACCTTGGCGGTGGTACTTTCGACGTATCTATCCTTGAATTAGGCGATGGCGTATTCGAAGTTAAATCTACTGCTGGTGACAACCGTCTTGGTGGAGATGACTTTGACCAAGTAATCATTGATTACTTAGTAGATCAATTCAAAAAAGAAAACGGTATTGACTTAAGCAAAGACAAAATGGCGCTTCAACGTTTGAAAGACGCTGCAGAAAAAGCGAAAAAAGATTTGTCCGGTGTAGCATCAACACAAATCTCACTTCCATTCATCACTGCTGGCGAAGCTGGACCGCTTCATTTGGAAGTAACATTGTCCCGCGCTAAATTTGAGGAAATTTCTGCTGAGCTAGTTGAACGCACAATGGGCCCTACTCGCCAAGCACTAAAAGATGCTGGTTTAAGCGCTTCTGAAATTGATAAAGTAATTCTTGTCGGCGGTTCTACACGTATTCCTGCTGTTCAAGAAGCAATCAAAAAAGAAACGGGCAAAGAGCCGCATAAAGGCGTTAACCCTGATGAAGTAGTTGCAATGGGTGCAGCTATTCAAGGTGGAGTTATTACTGGAGATGTGAAAGACGTTGTTCTTCTTGACGTAACACCACTTTCATTGGGAATTGAGACAATGGGCGGAGTATTTACAAAGCTTATTGACCGTAATACGACAATTCCAACATCAAAATCTCAAGTGTTCTCAACTGCTGCTGACAGCCAAACAGCTGTTGACATTCACGTCCTTCAAGGGGAGCGCCCAATGTCAGCTGACAACAAGACATTAGGAAGATTCCAATTGACTGACATTCCGCCAGCACCACGTGGAATTCCACAAATCGAAGTAAGCTTCGATATCGATAAAAACGGTATTGTGAATGTTCGTGCGAAAGACCTAGGAACAAATAAAGAGCAAACAATCACAATTAAATCTTCAACAGGATTATCTGACGAAGAAATCGACAAAATGGTAAGAGAAGCAGAAGAAAACGCTGAAGCTGATAAACAGCGTAAAGAAGAAGTTGAATTGCGCAATGAAGCAGATCAATTAGTGTTTACTACAGAAAAAACACTAAAAGATTTAGAAGGTAAAGTAGACGAAGGCGAAGTAGCAACAGCGAATGAAGCAAAAGACGCTCTTAAAGAAGCAATCGAGAAAAACGAACTAGAAGAAATTCGTGCGAAAAAAGATGCACTTCAAGAAATAGTTCAAAACCTTTCTGCGAAGCTTTATGAAGAAGCAGCTAAACAAGCACAAGCAGCACAAGGTGCTGAAGGTCAATCTGCTGGTAAAGATGATGATGCAGTTGATGCAGAATTCGAAGAGGTAAATGACGACAAAAAATAAGCCTTTCGTTAATTTTGAAAAGTCAAAGTCAGGTTATCCTTGGCTTTGGCTTTTCTTTATAATGGCAGGAAGTTTAGTGTTATTTTCGTATCTTGAAAAGCAAAGGCTTTTTTTGAACGGCTGAGAATAAACTATTGTACATTGGAAATGCAAAATGATACAATATCATCTATGTGAAAAGAATCGGGGAGTGGCTATCATAAATGGATAAGCGAGATTATTATGAAGTCCTTGGAATAGCGAAAACTGCTTCCAAGGATGAAATTAAAAAAGCATATCGAAAGCTATCAAAAAAGTATCATCCGGATATTAACAAAGATCCAGGAGCAGATGAACAGTTTAAAGAAGTAAAAGAAGCGTATGAAGTACTTAGCGATGATCAAAAACGTGCCCATTATGATCAGTTTGGCCACACAGATCCTAACCAAGGTTTTGGCGGTGGAGCAGGTGACTTCGGAGGCTTCGGCTTTGAAGATATTTTCAGCAGTTTCTTTGGTGGCGGTGGACGCAGACGTGATCCAAATGCCCCAAGACAAGGAGCAGATCTGCAGTATACAATGACTCTGTCCTTTGAGGAAGCAGCCTTTGGAAAAGAAACAGAAATTGAAATCCCGCGTGAAGAAACTTGTGAAACTTGCAGCGGTTCAGGTGCGAAGCCTGGAACGAAACCTGTGACGTGTAAACATTGCGGCGGAACAGGACAATTGAATGTGGAGCAAAACACACCATTCGGGAAAATTGTTAACAGAAGAGCATGTCAGCATTGTAATGGAACTGGTAAAGAAATTAAGCATAAATGCGGAACTTGCAGCGGAACAGGTAAAGTGAAAAAACGCCGTAAGATTAAAGTTAAAATTCCGGCTGGAATTGATGATGGTCAACAGCTCCGTGTCAGCGGTCAAGGAGAGCCTGGCGTCAATGGAGGACCTGCTGGGGATTTATATGTGGTATTCCATGTCAGAACACATGAATTCTTTGAGCGTGACGGTGAGGATGTCTATTGTGAAATGCCTATTACTTTTGCGCAAGCAGCACTCGGTGATGAAGTCGAAGTACCAACATTACATGGCAAAGTGAAATTAAAGGTGCCTGCCGGAACACAGACAGGAACGAAATTCCGCCTGAAAGGCAAAGGAATTGCCAATGTGCGAGGCTACGGTACAGGGGACCAGCATGTCATTGTCCGCTTGATTACGCCGACTAAGCTTACAGATAAACAAAAGCAATTACTGCAAGAATTTGCAGAGGAAACAGGAAAAGCTCCCCAAGGGGAAGAAGAAGAAAGCTTTTTTTCAAAAGTCAAAAGAGCCTTTAAGGGTGAATAAAGATTGATTGGAGTTGGTAGATAATGAAATGGTCTGAAATCACAATTCATACAACAAATGAAGCGATTGAACCTATTTCGAATATTTTGCATGAAGCAGGTGCAAGCGGGGTGGTAATTGAAGACCCCTTCGATTTAATAAAAGAAAGAGAAGACCGTTTTGGCGAAATCTACCAACTCAATCCTGATGATTATCCTGAAGAAGGTGTATTGGTAAAAGCATATCTTCCCATTAACAGTTTTTTAGGAGAAACGGTTGAAGAAATTAAAGAGGCGATTAATAATCTGATCCTTTTTAATATTGATATCGGCTTAAATAAAGTTTCCATTATGGAAGTGAATGAAGAAGAGTGGGCAACGGCTTGGAAGAAATATTACCATCCTGTCAAGATCTCTGAGAAATTCACTATTGTGCCTACCTGGGAGGATTATTCACCAGTCCACAGTGATGAACTAATCATTGAATTGGATCCAGGCATGGCATTTGGAACAGGAACTCATCCGACGACTGTATTATGTATCCAGGCTTTGGAAAGAATAGTAAAAAAAGGCGATGCTGTAATTGATGTCGGCACAGGTTCTGGTGTTTTGAGCATTGCAGCAGCTATGCTTCAAGCTAAATCAGTACTTGCTCTTGATTTAGATGAAGTGGCTGTCCAGTCCGCAAAGCTTAATTTGAAGCTAAACAAAGTCCATGAAACAGCTCATGTTCAGCAGAACAATTTGCTTGACGGAATTACGCAAGAGGCAGAGGTAATTGTTGCCAACATCCTTGCAGAGGTAATTGTCCGCTTTACAGATGATGTCTATCGCCTATTAAAAGAGGATGGCTATTTTATCGCGTCCGGAATAATTCTTCAGAAAAAAGAAGAAGTAAAAGCGGCAATAATAGCATCAGGGCTTGAAATTGTTGAAACGGTCCAAATGGAAGATTGGATCAGTATAACAGCTAAAAAAGGGAAGTAGGATAAAAAAAGAAGTTTGTTTGGTACACTGCAAACTTCTTTTAGCATGCCTATAAGGTTAAGAAGTGTTAGCTGAACCTAATAATCCTGATTATATGTAAAGGCAGGTTTTATGCATTGCAACGTTATTTTGCGGAAAATGTGGAGGACACATTCCTAATAAAAGAAGATGATTTTCATCATATCACTAGGGTCATGCGTATGAAGCCCGGTGAAGAAATCTACTGTGTCAATTCAAATCAGCAAGCTGCCCGCTGTACAATTGAAAATATTACCGAAAACGAAATTGTGGCAAAGGTGATACAATGGATAGAGGATGACATGGAACTGCCTGTCACTGTAACAATAGTAAGCGGCCTGCCAAAAGGGGATAAGCTGGAATGGATTATCCAAAAAGGCACAGAATTAGGTGCGCACGAGTTTATCCCTTTTATTGCATCTCGCTCGATTGTTAAATGGGACGCAAAAAAGTCCGATAAAAAAATCAGTCGCTGGAACAAGATTGCAAAGGAAGCGGCTGAACAGTCACACCGCGCTGACATTCCAAATGTTTCAGCGCCGGTATCGCTGAAAGAGTTAATAAAAATGGCCCCTGATTATGATGTATTAATCATCGCTTATGAGGAAGAAGCTAAGGCTCAGGAATTGGCCAATTTAGTGAGATCGTTATCCTCTATGAAGAAGGGGCAATCACTTCTTGTTGTATTTGGCCCAGAAGGCGGTCTTGCCGATTCGGAGGTTGAGTTACTTAAAGAAGAAGGTTTTGTCGCCTGTGGACTCGGACCAAGAATATTAAGGACGGAAACAGCACCATTATATTTACTGTCAGCTGTTTCCTACCATTTTGAACTTATGAATAGATGAGGTGAAATATAATGCCAACAGTTGCTTTTCACACATTAGGTTGTAAAGTAAATCATTATGAAACAGAAGCTATCTGGCAATTATTTAAAGAGCAAGGGTATGAAAGAGTAGATTATGAGAACATGTCTGATGTTTATGTCATCAACACATGTACGGTTACAAATACAGGAGATAAAAAGAGCCGTCAAGTTATCAGAAGGGCTGTTCGCAAAAATCCTGATGCAGTCATTTGTGTTACTGGCTGCTATGCACAAACATCGCCGGCAGAAATCATGGCTATCCCTGGTGTTGATATTGTTGTAGGAACACAGGACCGTGTGAAGATGCTTGACTACATCAAGCAATTTAAAGAGGAACGCCAACCGATCAACGCGGTTGGAAACATTATGAAAAACAGAGTATATGAGGAACTTGATGTTCCCGCATTTACTGATAGAACGAGAGCGTCATTGAAAATACAAGAAGGCTGTAACAATTTCTGTACATTCTGCATCATCCCATGGGCAAGAGGATTAATGCGCTCAAGAGATCCGCAGGAAGTTATTAGACAAGCTCAACAGCTTGTCCATGCAGGCTATAAGGAGATTGTACTTACAGGTATCCATACAGGCGGTTACGGCGAAGATATGAAAGATTATAATCTTGCAAGATTGCTTCGTGACATAGAATCGCAAGTGAAAGGCCTGAAGAGACTTCGTATCTCCTCAATTGAAGCTAGCCAAATTTCGGATGAAGTCATTGAGGTATTAAATGATTCAAAAATAATTGTTAACCATCTTCATATTCCTATTCAATCTGGATCCGACACTGTATTGAAGAGAATGAGAAGAAAGTATACAATGGAGTTCTTTGCAGAAAGAATTACTCGCCTTAAAGAGGCGCTTCCTGGTCTTGCTGTTACATCGGACGTTATCGTTGGTTTCCCAGGAGAAACAGAGGAAGAATTCATGGAAACATACAATTTCATTAAAGAGCATAAATTCTCTGAGCTCCACGTTTTCCCATACTCAAAGAGAACGGGTACTCCAGCAGCTAGAATGGAAGATCAGATTGATGAAGAGGTGAAAAACGAACGAGTTCACCGCTTAATTGCACTGTCTGATCAGCTTGCGAAAGAATATGCTTCTAATTATGAAGAAGAAGTCGTTGAAGTGATTCCAGAGGAACTGTACAAGGAATCTGGAAACGGTAATTTGTATGTCGGCTATACAGATAATTACTTAAAAGTTGTATTCCCGGCAACAGAAGAAATGGTTGGCCAAATCGTTAAAGTGAAAATTACAAAAGCGGGTTATCCTGTAAACGAAGGTCAATTCGTCCGTTTAATGGAAGAGTATACAGAAACGGAAAAGGCGATTGTATAATTTATAGCAGCAGGCAGTTTTAAGAATGGAGATGCGTCAGATGCAATGATGCGTTTCCATTCCCTTTGTAAATAACAATATTCATACATAACATGTTAAAAGGAGCCGTTAAATATGAGCAGCCAAATTGCAAAAATGATCGACCACACATTATTGAAAGCAGACGCAACAAAAGAACAGGTTAAAATATTATGTGAGGAAGCAAAACAATACAGTTTTGCTTCAGTATGTGTAAACCCTACATGGGTTCATTATGCAAGTGAGCTATTGGCAGGTACAGAAGTGGAAGTGTGTACTGTCATTGGTTTCCCGTTAGGTGCGACTACTTCAGCAACGAAAGCGTTTGAAACAACAAATGCTATTGAAAATGGAGCAACAGAGGTAGACATGGTTATAAATATCGGTGCATTAAAGGACAAGAATTACGATCTTGTAAAAGAAGACATTAAAGCAGTAGTGGATGCAGCTAAAGGCAAAGCACTTACAAAGGTAATAATTGAAACGTCCCTGCTGACTGATGAAGAGAAAGAAAAAGCATGTGTATTGGCTGTCGAAGCTGGAACAGATTTTGTGAAAACATCGACTGGTTTTTCAACAGGAGGAGCGACAGTAGAAGATATCGCTCTTATGAGAAAGACAGTAGGCCCAGATATCGGCGTTAAGGCTTCTGGCGGTGTAAGAAGCAGTGAAGATACGGAAAAGATGATAGCAGCTGGAGCTACTCGTATCGGTGCAAGTTCTGGTGTGGCAATCGTCAATGGGCTTACAAGCAACAGCGACTATTAATATGAATAAGCAGGATGGTACCCATTAGGGTCCATCCTTTTTTTGTTCTGACTAAAATTTGTGCAACTTCATAATTCCTCGCCCAAACTTTTCAGCAAACGGCAGAACTAGCAGAGAGGAAAGCACATTGAACAAAAGGCTTGCATGAGCGAGCTGTACGTCCTTTGCATTCGTCATGTATTCAACGGCATCTGTTAAGTGACCGATGAAAGGATAGAAGAGCAGCACCCCACAGACATTAAGCCAAATATGGGCATAAGCGCACAGCTTAGCCTGTTTTTCAGCACCGATGGATGCTAGATAAGATGTAATACAAGTGCCGATATTCGAACCTAGCATTATGGCAATACCAGCCTCTATTGACAGCATATCGGCGGACAAGAAGCCCATAATAATCCCGATTGTGGCAGTGCTTGACTGAATTAATGCTGTAATAATAATCCCGACAGCTAATGCCAGAAATATTCGGTCAGATATATGGGCTAGGAAGTTCTGCATGAATGGATTGTCTTGAATAATTCCTGCAAAGTGTCGGAACCCTTTCATAGCTGTAAAGACAATCGCGATGCCAAATAGAACGAAACCGACACTCCTTAACTTATTTTTGTTGATCAGTATGCAAACAGCTCCGATTATTGCTAATGGAAGCAAATAGTCACTGATATCATAGGTGATAAATTCAGTTGTGAATGTTGTGCCAATATTTGTTCCGAGAATGATTCCAATCGACTGGGGAAAGGTCAATACTCGTGCGGCAATTAATCCAATTGTCAGTACCATTACTGCAGAGCTGCTTTGTAGAACAGCAGTGATGAGAATCCCGGCAGCCATTCCCTTCCAAGGCTTATTTGTTAACTTCTCCAGTAAGGCTTTAAACGAATGGGAAGAGAGGTTAAAGAGGCCTGTCCGAAGCATGGTCATCCCATAAATAAATAACAGTATCATCATGATAAATAGTCCGGTATACAGCATGTATGTTCACTCCTTCAAAAAAATATATGAAAAAATAAGAATGGACATGCTAAAAATGCAAAATGATAGATATATACAAGATTTAAAGTTGTATTTTGTGGTAATATATAAGTGTGAGAATGGACAATGAGGGATACTTGTTTAGAAATCACAAAAATTTTTCGGTACAAGGCTAAATACTGTTGACCTTGCTTCCTTGATATATTATAATGTCAAGGTACATGGAATCCATGTTGATGTTAGTGTGTTGTGTTTCGGAGGGAGGGAAAGAGAATGTCTAAAACCGTCGTTCGTAAAAACGAATCGCTTGAAGATGCTCTTCGTCGCTTCAAACGTTCAGTATCAAAAACTGGTACTTTGCA
>Ga0209463_1001611_pt1 | contig 13546 bp, 12 predicted proteins | sample AgamicMgSfrz_FD_187169 | JGI IMG/M metagenome (GOLD analysis project Ga0209463, IMG submission 187169) | Agave microbial communities from Guanajuato, Mexico - Mg.Sf.rz (SPAdes) (version 2) | ecosystem: Host-associated > Plants > Phyllosphere > Phylloplane/Leaf | place: Guanajuato, Mexico... | reverse complement strand
GTTTTAAATTTACTATTTATTTTCAACACGTAACACCAACAATACATAACGCGCCCAGAGGGATTCGAACCCCCGGCAGACGTGGTACCGGAAACCACCCGTTAATTTTCACGTGAAACATCAGTAAAAACAAGGTATTTCCTTATATATAATGTAGAAATAATCTTTTTAGACATGAACATACAACGTTATGTATGCTTGTATCTTTCGATTATAAAGGCTTACGTATCTTTTTACAATAGCGAGTACACACCGAATATTACACAACTTCCATACGTCACTTACTACGAACGTAAAACAAATAGAACATTTATTTTCGTAAATAACGCCATACCTATTTACAAACTTTATCATTAATTATAAAATTGTAAGTAACTAAAATAAAGTTCGATACCAAATCGAATTTCGCACGGTCAAGTTTTCTGCCCTATTTTCTCACTCGTTTATAGGATTCTCACCCCTATAAACAATTAAATGTTAATATCTCATTTTTAGGCGTCTCGGTTCTCACCCCGAAACGTACAGTATATCTCATTCGCAATACTAGTTGTTTTGATTCGCATTCGAAACAACTATACATAACTTTAACGCATCATATAAAAAGTCGTTCCTGTTAAGAATTCACACTTCTTACTGGAAACGACTTTTTATTTTCCCTTCATATTAAATTACTTTTATTTCAATTCCACTGTTCAACAAAAATTAGAAGACATAGAATTTTCATCTACTAGATTAATTCTTCAATCAATAAATTAGTAGTAAAAAAGCCTACTTTTCGTAGGCTTCCATAAATTACTCTGTCTTTTCAATAACTCCCGTTCCGTCACACGTCTCACATTTAAAAGTACCATCATTATACTTCTTATCAATTTGCATTACCGCTTCAAAGGCTGTAAATTGCCCACCATCATACATACGGTCAAAATCATCTTCGTACTTCATATTAAGAACCTTACCCTCATAACACTTACGACAATTTTCTGTTTTCATAGTATCAACCCGCCACCTTAATTATTTTTATATTACAATATAATTAATTTTAACTAACTATCGATAAAAAAGGAAATAAATTGCACAATCAATTTAAAACGCCTTAAAAAGCTTATATGACGTTCTAAGAACCAGCACGAATCTTTTATCTAATAAAAAATAAAAATGCCATACTAAGGAACCTGAACAGGCGTTTTTATTTTATAACGTTATTTTGTCAGGAAATCCTTATATACCACCAACGCGAATATACGGTCTTCGTCAGTTTCTGCGTTTAACATATCCAATGCCAACAGATCGCTTTGCGTCAACTTCGGACTTTCTATTTGAGTATCTAGTGCCATACTAATAACTTCTTGTCTCGTATTAAACACGGATACTACACCTTCCACAAGTTCCGACAACAACGTCCAGTCGTTTATTTCAAACATAGTTGTCATTGTATGGATTCCTTTTAAATCAACTACATACATAGAACGAGAACCAAACGAGAACAAACGCTTATTTTCTTCTGAAATATGTGGGGCAATGTTACATACTTGTGCTTTGACTCCTAATAATTTAATGACATCCTTTAACGCATACCAACAAGTATCTCCTACGAGTGCCACTGGTACTTTCTGTCCATCCACTAATATTTTTTTCGTATTATCTGCTTTGTGTAATTTTTGCACTGCCATTCGAATAACCTCCGCTTTGTTTTATCGGGGTCTATTCGTACGCGATCACTCATCGTGTGACAGGTAATTTCAAATTATTTTTCTTCGTACCTATCAAGAAAATCCGTTAACGCCAATGAAAGAATATCACTTTCATTAAGTTTTAACTTGTTCGCAAAGGTATCTAGCCGATGTCCTACAGACTTCTTTATCAAAATTTTAGTACAATACATATCCTCATCAGGCATACCTTTAATTTTGTTATATAGTTCACCTCTACATTTATTAATTTTCTGGTCACTTATCTGTTTGTTAGCAAGATTCCTCAAAGTCAAAAGTTGTTCTTCTGAAAATGTAACATTATCCTTCGTTGCAACAAATTCAAATATAGATGAATCAAAGCATTTAGTGACAATCCCTTTAAATACCCATTCTTCTCTTACTACATCATAAATGAATTCTAACTCTTCTAATGCATTTTTCAGCCCATTCTCACAAACATTTATTTCCCCTGCTAAGTTTACCAATGCGTCCCCGCTATTCAACCGTTCTACCACTTCTTGTACCTTCAAAAGTAATGCACTCCTTCATACCTTATTAACAAGATAAATAATCCATCTACCTAACCCATCTTCGCCATAAATCGCTAAATCCCCTTGTTCTTCAACTTTTTAACGTATAATGCGACTTAAAAAATAGAAAAAACGAACCGAAGTTATAAGTAGGGTAATTCCGAAGATTTCTATCCCAAAAGTCGATTAATTTTTTGTTATAAAATTTTATTTAACGATTACTGATCGCTAAGACAGATTCCCGCCTTCAGCTGAAATTTATTTTATGTATTGTCGGAATGCCCTACGGTGGTCAAATACTACCCCCTTGGGGGTTTACCGGGGGGTCTTCCATTATCCAAGTGAATTTACATATATATTTTGTTTGATGTATATGGTTCGAGAAGGTTTGTAGCTAAAGAAGGAACGAAAGAATTTTTGAATATTAATAAACAATTAAAGAAATTCAAATAGAAATAATAACAAAAGGTTTTGAAACGAAGTATTGAGACACAACAAACATTATTAAATCAATGCTAAACAATAGTAAGTATGATAGTAGATTAGTTGTATCATAAACGATGAGTATTGAGACATACATAATAGTATTAGATAGTAATAGTTCTAATTTGGGATAGGAGGTACTATGACCACAATGCTATGCGATCTATCCAACGTCCTAACGTATTGCTTACGCTTTATCGGATAGTAATGGCTAGCAATACGTTAAATACGTTAGGTAATGGAGTACATGTGTAGTCGTCCAGTATCCGTCGTGTCACGTTTTCGCCACAACAAAATAGCCAAGCCCTTCGGAATGGTAAGGTTACAAACGATGTACCCTGTGTTAGATGAAGTAGCCCCGCTTGAATTGTACCGCCCTTTGAAATCATAGTCCCTTCCTTTAAGGAAGAGTCTAAGTGATAGTGTCCTTCATATTGAGGGTGACTAACTTGCGAATCAAGTGCGGGGACACGATGCACCGCCCCTTTCATTTTAATAATAGGTATCTCGAATATTCCGTATTGGATAAACGGATGAAAAGAACAGATAACTAAATATTCAATTTATTCATTTTATAGCGAAGAAACTAGGGATTCTCCCTTCAAAAATGTTGATTTAACGCCAATGTATAAAATAGTGCATAATGAAAAACTAACAGAGAAATAAGAATCCATTGATACAAGTACATTTATCCGTCATTTAGTTTACATAACCAACGTTATAGGTAGTCATTTTGAATACATCATTCAATCATATGCAAATTGTATTTGCAAGGATTCCCGATACCGTCCCTTCTCCTTCTTGGTTCTGTCCAATTACAAACTACAATATGACAGTACCAATCCATGGAACGTCTTCCCGATGGCTTATTTTCAGTGCTACTAATAGAACCGATGAAGCCAGTAATGACACGGGTTTCCTTGCCCTTCGTTCACAAATACGTTTTTTATTTTAGTGTCCATTCGGGACGATTCATGCGTATTCGTGGGTATTCGCTACGTCTATTTCAAGTCCCCTAGCGAAGACGTGGCGACGCCCTAGTAATCACTATATATCATAAGTTCATATAAACAAAAAGAAGGACTGGCAACGTCCTCCTACAACGTTACCAGTCCCTTTGATAATTCTTATTTTGTTGTCTTCGCATCTTTAAGACGCTTATTATGTGCATAGCCTTCACTAACTAACATGTGTGGCGTAGGTGCGATGCCCTTAGTAAACGGATTACCTTCGTCAAACATTTCATAGAACGTCTTGCCCGTCTGTCTCGCTTCAACGCCTTCAGTAACCTTTTCTCGTCCCTTTGTAAGCATCGCTTCCTTGTCTTCTTCCTTGGTTACTTCTTTCGTTAATTCAGCATAACCAAGCATAATTTTTTCGTATGGTGTTAACTCACGTTGTTTCATGATTAGTTCCCCCTATTTCTTTTGTTCGTCGTATTGTTTTGCATATGAATCCAAACGTCCATTACTCGCACCGATAGATTCTTCAGTTGTAATAATTGGGTGAAAAGTTTTATCAAAATAACGGTTCACTCTAACCTCAAATACACGGCGTCGATGGTCTTGAATAGGCTTCATTCCTAATCGGTTTTCAATTTCCCTAAACTTATGTAGTTCAGAGTCAACGTCGCCCTTCATGTTGCTATACTCAACAAGTGCCTTTAAGTAAACCAGTTTTGCTTCTCTTACTTTTGCCACCTCGTCTTCTTGTTTTTGCATTTCTCGTTTAAAAATCTTATCGCGATCTACTTCGACTTCCTCACGAATATCTTCTAACGCTTTTTGTAAAAGATTGTCCATATTGCCTAACAAATTCTGAACCTGTCTACATTCTTCACAAACCTTGTTTAAGTCCGTTTTTAACTTATCGTTCGGCTTGCCGTCTTCTAGAATGGCACGTTGGAAATCATTTTCTACCTCTGATTGCAAGAATCGTGCCTCGTCATTTAACTTAGCGAATTTCTCCTGCAATTCCTTACGTTTTCCTTCGTACTTCGTAATGATAGTGTCCGCTTTTTCCACTGCATTTTTAAATAGTAATCCCATGATTAGTTCCTCCCTTTTAATGCTGCCGTGATGTCCGCAAGTATTTCAGGTGTTACTCCATCTCGCACAATATCATGTTCTTTTTTCACTTCAACCCCGTCATTTTTCCACTTACCCATAACTTGCATATATAATTTCGCATGTTGGTAGCTTCCTTGATTTGCTTTATCAACTACCGCTTCCATGATGGATTCATACGCTTGATTTATTAAGTTCTGACGTAATTCCTTTTCGATTTGCTGACCTTCTTCGCTATTTCTATACGAGAACAATGTCCTACGGTCGATACCGAATGAACTAGCGATGTTGATGTAACTCTCTCCGCTGCGTTTTCTATAAAAACTTTCTTGAACTAAATCCCTTTGTTGGTCTGTTAATCTCTTCTTACTCATTTGATGTGATACCCCCGTGTTTTTCAATGACATACAAGTTGAGAACGAGTAGTTCATCTAATTCAAATCCCATGCTTTGTAACGCCCGTGTGATACGATAATTTGATAGTTGAGTCATGTTGCGTCGACCTGTTTCGAACTTGTGAAGTAGTGATTGCTTAACACCGCTGAGTTCGGATAATTCTCTACAAGATACACCTTTTAAAGAACGATAGAATCGAATAGTTTTGCCGTGTAACATGATGTTTAATGCTTTATTGTGTTCCATGAAAATTACCTCCGTTTGATATATGTAAAATGTGATTATATTTAAAGGAAAAAGGACGCCGAATAAAATCGACGCCCCGTTTTAGGTAGGAATACAACCCAATAGTCGCATCAGGAATGATTGGCATTGTCGGAAATCCGTTAAGCTTTTCCTACTCTTATATCCTTCTGAAGCCTTGCTTTACCAGTAGAATTGGACAAATTGGGATATATATTTTCAAAAATAAAAAGAGGGCTTTCGCCCCCTTAGTTTTACGCATATACAAAGCTACCGCCCGCACGTTCCGCGAAACGTGTTCTTCGTTCCATTTCATCAGCAATCTTCTTAATATCAGCTTCTTCTCGTACTACTAATCCATCCATACTAATATTAATAACCGTCTTATTACCAGTAGAATCTGAACTTTTTTTATCAGCCATCATACTAGCAACCGCACTTGCGAATGGCTTCATTTTTGACTTGTTAGATAATGGAACAACCGCTTCGTCGCCCGCTTCCCCGATAATTGCGGGTGTTGCACCTGTTACGATACCTCCCGTTGCGAACATCTTCCAACCAAGATTGAATTGTGGAAGTGTAATAGATTGTCCGCCGACGTTTGAAGTAATTGGTGTTGCCGTGATTTCAGGAATCTTCGGAGGGTTAATCGTTGGAGAATCGATTGTCATCCCGCTGATTTTACGTCCCATAGAATCGAATTCATTAACCGTTTGTGTGTTAGTTCCTTCAGCTTTTCGCTTTGCTTCGTCCGCTAAATTTTGAAATTGAGTTAAAGCATTATTTTTCATGGCTGCAACTAACGGTGGAACATCAGTAGACATTGTACGGAAGTTGTCGACCGTACCCTTTTTTAAGTCCTCAACCGTAGTTTTTGTTTCCTTAGCCATGTCATCATTAAGACCTTTGACCTTTTCAACCTTGTTTTCTTCACTCTTTACAATGCCGTTATACTCTTCCGTCGCGATCCGAATCTTGTCATTCTTCTCTTTTTCGGATTTGATAGTACCTTCACGAACACCGCGTTCGATCTCCGCAAGTTTTCTATCGTACATTTCTTTTGCGATAGAAATATTCTTTGTCTTCGTGTCTTCAGCAACTTTAATAAGTTTGCTTGCCCCATCAACTTCCTTATTGTGCATATAGGCGTTGTATTGGTCTTTAAGTGAAAGCTTTTGACCTTCCGAAGCATTCATATTACTTAGCGAAGAAGAATAGTAAGTATCCATAATCGTCTTCAATTCGTTGTAGTGGGCTGAAGACATTCCGCCTTCGGTTTTCATTGCAACGTCAAGAATGTTTTTCGCTTGTGCATTCTTACTATCTAACGCACTAAGTTCACCTTTGTGTTTTTCGAATAAAGAATTTAAACGATTGTTCTTCTCTTCTTGCGACATACTTTGTTGTGTGTTTAACCAATCACGTTGCATTTGCGTTTCCGCACCTTGACGTTCCGTTAACTTTGCGATTGCATCGTTTTTCATTCCGTCAAATTTGGAGGCTAAGTCATCACGTTGTGCTTGTGTGATTGATGAAGAACTAGAATATAATTCCTGAAGTTTTAATTGACCTTCCGAATTTAATTTTGTAAATCCTTCCGCCGATTTGATAACACTTTCGGGTAAATCTTTACTGAACATGTCAACTACTGGTTTTGTATCAGCTTTCATTTTGTTCATTGCTTCGTTGTGGTTCTTTAATAGAGTTGTAGTATTTTCCGCTAATTTCCCGAATGCTTCTGTTAATGGTTCGAAGAAAGTAGAAGATTCACGACCCAATTCCTTGAACTTTGCACCTAACGAATTATGAATCGCTTCACCCGCTTTTTCGGTAGCCCCTTGCACCTCTCCAAGCTTTGTAATTGTAGGGTCTAACGCAAGCATTACGTCACGTTCAAGGTCTTCCCATTTTGTTCCGAAAAGTGAAACTCCAAGTTGATTCGCTTTAACCTGGTCATCTTGTTTCTTTAAATCTTGGATAACTGCCGTCATTACTTCTTTCGAAGTTGCTTTACCTTTATTAAAGTTATTCCAAGTTTTTTCAGCGTTTCCACCTAAGTCTTCAAATGCTTCTTTGACGCCTTTTGACCCGTCCTTAACACGAATGTTGAATTCCTTAACCGCATCGGCAACGTAATCGAGATTGAAAGCCCCTTCTTGTGCCCCGGAAATAAGTACGTTCATCATTTCATCAGCCGAGAACCCCGCATTTTGGAATAATGGTGAGTATTCGCGAATCGTATCAAGGAAGTCATCTGAATAATCAAGTCCTTGCTGATAACCAACCGTTAACATATCGAAAGCTTCCGTACCAGTTAGTCCGAACTCTTTCATTAATGAATTGGCTGCACGAGTTGTTTCGTTGACATCAGCACCAAACGTCTCCGCAAGAATCTGTCCGTTCTTCGTCATTTCACCAAGTTTTTCAACGGGAATATCTTTCATGTTGTGTTTAACCGTTACAAGATCGCTAGAAACGGTTGCCATGTTTTCACCAAAACCTTGACGCCAAACGTCTCGTGCTGATTCTGTTAATTGTTTAGATGCTTCTTTTGTTCCGCCTAAACTCGCTTGAATCTTAGCTTGTGCGTTACTATTGTCGATTGCCATCTTGCCCGCTGCGACACCGATTCCCGCCATTGCGGCCCCTACCATCATCATCGGGTGTCCAACAATAACGCCACCTAAACCACCGAATGATTGTGTCGCTTCACCAACACCTTGCGTCATATTACGTAAGCCATCAGTGATTCCACTAAAGTTAAAGCCTTTGTTTACTTGTTGTTGTGTTTCACGAATCTGACCGTCAAGTTGTGAATAAGTACCTTTTAAATCAAGAAGTTTTTGTTTGTGTTGCATTACTTCGCGAGAATTTTCACCGTAAGTTGCTTTCAAACGTTCAAGTGCTTTTTCATGTGCCTTGATAGTTCCGTCCAATGTTCCCATTACTTGGCGTTGCATTTCCATCTTTCTCGCCAGTAACTCAACACTGTTTTCGGCTTGTCCTGATTCTCTTGCCAATGCTTCGAACTCACGATTCAGAACATCTATCTTAACCGCCGTTAACTTTCGCAAGTCGTCGCCAAGTTCATTAATCTTGGTTGCCGTTCCTTCCGCTGAATACGAAGCCTTTAACATTTCCTTTTGGATTTGTTCGACCGCACCCGCAACTTGTTGCATTCCTTGACTTGACCGTCCAGTTTGTTGCACCGTGTCCGTAAAACGACGTGATTCGTTTGTAGCTTCGCTGAATCGTCTAGTCGTATCTGAAATAGATGATTGCATTGAACTTAACGGGCGTTGTACCGAATCACGGATTTCGCTTCCCATTTGACTTAATTCTGAAGTTGTACGTTGTAATCCACTTTGTAAACTTTGCATTCCTCTGTTAAACGCCGATAAGTCAATCCCAACGTCTACGCTGATACTTCCCGCATTTGCCGACAAATTAAGTTCCTCCTTATAAATAAAAAAATAAAGCCCCGCGAATAGATCGCAGAACCTTCCTACCCTATAAGCTAACTAAACGCCCTTTCAACAAGGAGAATTGGACAAATTGGGATAATTATTTTCAAAAAAGAGAAGTCAACGAAATAAATCGCTGACTTCGAGAGGAATATGAAATTGATAATAAAAGAGGAAACGGAGTAGCGGGAATATCCGTCTTACTTATTTTGTTGAGAACTTATCAAATATCTTTTTCTCTTAGAACAACAAGGACGATAGTCCCAATGAGACCTTTAGGTCGAATTGTATCTTTTATCTTTAATAACGGTTTATCGTAAGATAGACAAACTTAGCCATTAAAGAAAAGATTATAAGCTAAAGCTTAAATGCTAAAGCATTTTGTTTTTAATAACGTTTATTTATAACGTTTAACTCTCTCTATATAGTAGTCCCGTCTATCAGCCTTTTTAACAAGAAAAGAAATATTACAATTATGTTAAGTTTTTTCTATACGCTTTCATTGTTGTTATATCAACGTTTAAAACTACATTCAAAAAACAAGTTGTTCTTGTGGGATTTTTCAGCATTTTTCAGAATCTCAAGTGACCGAATTCTAATAAGCACATCCCCTTAGGCATGCTTAAAACTTGTAATTAACCATATACCAACGGTTTCAATGGCTTTGCAAATAGCTATCAATCACACTCTCACAAATCAAGTGCTTCATAAATCAAACGAACTATTCCAACGTTTATAACCGCATGGCGTGGGAATAGCTTTGTTTTTGCGAAAGACATTCTTGCTTTTGTTACTTCATTTTTTCACGACAATAGGTAACCCCTATCGTTACCAATAAGAATTTAATAGGTAACCCCTACCGTGCCCTATATTTTTATGAATAGGTAACGGGGGGTGTTACGTATAGTTCAAAAAATAGGTAACCCCCGGGGTGCTACTAAAAGAACTTAATCTTTTTTTACAAGACTTTAAGTTATAAAAGAATTAATAATTAATTAAAGGGGAATCATATTCATGATTGAATTAGGATTTATTACGGCTTTAATTGTGGGTATAAACGAAATGGTAAAACGCTATGAATACATTCCAAAACGATTCATTCCGTTATCGTCTGTATTACTTGGTATTTTATCTATGTTTCTATTACACCAATACTCAATTCAAGAATCGACATTTATCGGAATAGCGATCGGTTTATCAGCAAACGGACTGTTCGATATGTCGAAGTTAGTAACAAAACGATAATTAAACAAACAAGAAACCTCCCGTTATACGTCATATTTTGGCTTCTAACAGCTTTTTGCACTTTCTAGTACATTTGTATTCCGAAACCAATAAAACGTATTACAGGTTATTTTAAACAACAATAAAGGTGCAACGAAAGAAGGACGTAAGAAGCATCTTAGGGTTGTATAATACCGTTGGATTTTATAAGACCATATTTTGTGATTGTTAATGACCGTATATAATATTTATATTATATATATTATTAGTATTGTTTAATGGTTATAGTTACGGCACAACGTTTTGTGCATCATGAATCACAAGTTATGTGACACATTCGTTTGTTCTTATTAATTAAATCGGACTGTTTCCGCATATCCTGAATTGGTTGCTAGACATAGTTGCTGGCACTGGTGTCCTTGATCGCATTTATATCAGAACGAATCCCATTCTTCAAATCTATTTCATTATAAAATGTATCAAAGTTTAAATTATGGTGTACATATATAAACGTACCGCCATTTACCGGATAAATATATCCCTCCAGCATTTGCCGTTTTATGACAAAAAATATTGGCGGCTTTTTTAAAAATAAGGTTAAATTCGTCGACAACTTTTTTGAAAAGCACTTTATTGACATGCGTTTTAGAATGTTGTTTCATAGTCTTTGTATTAAGAAACCCGATGATTATGTCAAAAAATAAAAGTTAAAAAAAGAAAGAATTTATACATAAATCTTGGGTCTTAGTTTGAAACGTAATATAATAAGAAGGCAACACCGTCAACCCTCTCTATTACTGATGAATTACCGATGAAATTACATATAAATATTAATGTTTTTATACAATCGAGAATTTGTTCTTTTTCTCAATCGGTATTTTAGGCTACAATAATAGAGAAAAGAAAAAAGCCTTCCGTATTCCCGTACGAAAAGCTTTTTAGAAAGTAGGTGAACGTATGAAACCACATCAAACCATAACTGCGTTGTGTGCCGTTTTAATGGTTATTTTTACTGTGATGTTTGGCGTGCTAAACCTTATCAAATAGTTTCACCCATATTTTATTAAAAGCATCATAAGTGTTCCCGCACTTACGGTGCTTTTTTTCTTTACACAATAAAATATTACCTAAGTAATATCCGAAAACGGATAGAAATAATCAGACGAACCAACCTATGTTACTCGGAAAACAAACGTTCGTCAAGACTGAATCAAAACCGATTTCACATCTTCATTATACATATAATGTTTAGTGTTTTTCAACATTTCAATTCAAAGTTTCCAAACAAACATACATTCGAAAACACCATTTCTAACTAATAGTCTAGCCAAAAGTAATATATTTAAACACCAAGATTCGCATTCTGACGCTATTATTTTTTACTTCGCTAAGTGACTTCTACGAGTCCTGCTTCTTATACCAATTCGCTATTAATTTGATTCCGATTGCTGCGATCAGCACAATTGTTGATGCAATTCCAACATAATCAGATAATCCGGGGTTTTTAAAACTTGTTGTCGATGTCACCAAGATAAGAAACAACGTTAGAACGATGAATTCACTATCTTGTCTTAATGGCTTGATACCTACTCCTTCTTTCTTTCTGTTCACTTCTCCACCTTCTTACTTTAGTTTTTAATCTACACATCCTTTACATTCTATATTACCACCATCTTAAGTAATAGTTGCTTATATATTCCTCTATCATTGCTAGATGCTTTTCTATTTCTTCTTACTTGCTGATTTTTCACCTGAACCCGTTACAGGATACGTTACCCCGTCTGTTTCTCTCCAACCTTTCCACACTCTATCGTTATATCGTTTCTTTGCCCTTAATTCCGCACTTTGTTTTTCTTTATTACTCATTGATTTACTACTGTTCTTTTTAGGTTTCTGTATATATTTAGCCTGTACCTTCTCTAATCTCTCTTTAGCTTCCCAATAAGCTTTATTTTTCTTACTTACCGGTCTACCTGAACCCTTCTTCTTACTCATAATTCTTCATATCCCCCTTATAATTCTTAATCTACATATCGTATGAGTCCCGTTCTTCTCTATCATAGTTAGTAGTGTAGTTCTTTAAAACCTTTAAAATCACTTGACTTTACGGTCTTCAAACTGACAGTCGGTTGAACGGTGGACAACGGCTGGACATAATATACCCGTTGCAAGCACTTTTTACAGTGAAACAACGAGTATATTTGATACTGACGTGCCGTGTGTCACGTATTGAATCCGTATGTATCATTCCTTGTTAATATTGACCTTTCGTCATAGCTATCTTTCTATATTCATTGTGTCTGACAAATGCCATGAATACTGGTATCTGATAACTAACCCTGCACCGTAATGCAAGACAACCCACCCAGTCACGCTTCTTTTGGAGGTTTATTCCCTCAACAGGCATCAACAGACTTATGATTCCTATAACGTTCCTACTGGTCGTTAACAAGGCAAACGACGTTACTTGTAGGCAACGGACGAACTACACATTCCTCATGTGCTAGGCGTATACTAAGTACCCCCTGCATTGGCTTCGACAAACCATTTCAGTTTTTATATACGTGGTATCAGGCAAAATTCCACGTTCGGAATTACCACACACCAACGCTTACAATTTCCCAAAAAAGACAATAGGAAATTACACCCCTTGCTACCCATTTTTAAAAAATGGTATAATACAAGTGCTAGGTATGCGAAATATCCGCTATTTAGTTTTAAAACGTAATTTTCAATTTCGAGTCACCTACTGCAATAGGTGGCTTTTTTCTTTGTTCTAAACCTCTAAATCATCGTTATTGCTAGCCTTCATATACTGTTCAACTACGTGAGTATCTGAATAACTTAAATACACTTGTGTAGTCGATAAATCACTGTGACCCAAAATAAGACTTAATGTTCGTATATCTCCACCATTTTTTAAGAAGTTAACGGCAAAAGTATGGCGTAAACTATGTGGTGAACATCTACATTCTTTTGTTAAACTCGCTTGCTTCCCGTAATAGTTCATTCTTTTACGTATATGGTCAGGATTCAAAGCGTCACCAAACGAATTAACGAATACAGATGTTCCTAGTCCTTCAAAATACTCCCCTGTTTCTGTTACTAGTTGTGCCAATTCATTTTGCACCTTTTTAGACATCGGAATCACTCGACTCTTTCGGTTCTTATTTTTTCTACCCGGTAATAAAATAACTCCATTGTCAAAATCAACGTCATCAATTTCTAAGGCATTAATTTCGTTAATACGCAAACCACATTTAAGCATTACTAACATAGCTACATAATCCCGATATCCCGCATAAGAAGTCTTATCAACCATCGCAAATAGACGTTTTATTTGATTGTCGGTCAAAGTATAAATCTTTTGTTCATCAACTCGTATTTTTCTTACGCCCACCACGGGATTGTTTTCGATAACCGTTTCTTTTTCTAAACGATTAAAGATC
>Ga0209463_1001609_pt1 | contig 13562 bp, 8 predicted proteins | sample AgamicMgSfrz_FD_187169 | JGI IMG/M metagenome (GOLD analysis project Ga0209463, IMG submission 187169) | Agave microbial communities from Guanajuato, Mexico - Mg.Sf.rz (SPAdes) (version 2) | ecosystem: Host-associated > Plants > Phyllosphere > Phylloplane/Leaf | place: Guanajuato, Mexico... | reverse complement strand
AGCTCCAACAGCCATGATTGCCGCAAGAGCAGGGTCTGCCTTCCGCTTCAATTGACATGTGACCTGTCTCCCCGGCGTAGCCCCAGGCACCTTTGTACAATTCGCCATCAACCATAATTCCCGATCCGATACCCATTCCTGCACTGATATAGATGAGGTGACGTACACCGATTCCGCTGCCAAAATTCAATTCCCCATGAGCGCCTGCATTGGCTTCGTTGTCAATCGTTACAGGAAGTTCAAACAACTCCTCCAGCATGGAGCGAAGTGCGACCTTCTCCCAACCCAGGTTGGGTGCAAACAGCACCGTCCCTGCCTCGTCTACCATTCCAGGTACCCCAATGCCAATGCCAATCACACCATGTGGTGAGGGGGGAGCCGACTGAATCAGATGCTCCGCTGCAAGTTTCAACTGTTCCAATACGGAAGGCACATCGTGCTGCTCCAGCTTGATGGCATACTCCGTTATGATATGGCCCTCCAGATCGGTAAGCACACCCTTCAGATGGGTTACGCTGAGTTCCAGACCTACTGCATAACCAGCCGTACCCCGAAACAGCAGCATGAGCGGCTTGCGGCCACCGCTGGATTCGCCCGGACCGATTTCCTGGACAAGCTCATCACTGATGAGATCGGCAACAAGGTTAGATACGGTTGCTTTGTTAAGTCCCGTAACCTCGGATACCCTTGCGCGGGAAAGGGGGGCATGACGGCGAATGGTATCGAGGACGATGGACTTGTTTATTTTTTTGACCAGCATCTGGTCTCCGGTAATTTTCATAAGGATCAGGCACTCCTATTCTGTATATAAAAGGGTTCAATCATTCATCCCGTGCTCAAGCTATTCGACTATTATAGCGTAAACAAACCCGGAAAAAACAATTTTATTTTACTTTGTTTAACCAATAGACAAAGTATAACCGATGTGATAGGATAACGGTGTAAACGATTTCTTTAAAACTATTGAGGAGGCATTTTACATGGCCTATTTTGAATCCGTTAATAAAATCGCATTTGAAGGCAAAGACTCCACCAATCCTTTTTCATTCAAACATTATAATCCGGAAGAAGTTGTTGCTGGCAAAACGATGGAAGAGCACTTCCGTTTCGGCATGGCTTACTGGCATACATTAACTGCTGGCGGCAGTGACCCGTTCGGTGCGGAGACAGCTGTTCGTTCTTGGGATAAATACTCGGGTCTGGACCTCGCGAAAGTACGCGTAGAAGCGGCATTTGAATTTTTGGAAAAAATGAATCTTCCGTTCTTCTGTTTCCACGATGTGGACATCGCACCAGAAGGCAACAGCCTGCGTGAGTTCTACAGCAACATCGATACGATCGTTGACCTGATCGAAGACCACATGAAATCCAGCGGCAAAAAACTGCTCTGGAACACGGCGAACATGTTCTCCAACCCGCGCTTCATGTTTGGTGCAGCTTCCACATGCAACGCTGACGTGTATGCACATGCAGCAGCGCAAATTAAGAAGGGTCTGGAAGTAGGTAAACGTCTGGGCGCTGAAAACTATGTATTCTGGGGTGGTCGTGAAGGTTACGATACATTGCTGAATACAGACATGCAGCTGGAGCAAGACAACATTGCCCGCATGTTCCATATGGCTGTAGACTACGCGAAGGAAATTGGCTTTGACGCACAATTCCTGATCGAGCCTAAACCGAAAGAGCCAACGAAACACCAATATGACTATGATGCAGCGACTTCCATTGCATTCCTGCAAAAATACGGTTTGGACAAACACTTCAAACTGAACCTGGAAGCAAACCATGCGACTCTGGCGGGTCACACATTCGACCACGAAATCCGCGTTGCCCGCACAAACGGCATGCTCGGTTCCCTCGATGCCAACCAAGGCGACATGCTGATCGGTTGGGATACGGATGAGTTCCCAGTAGATATGTACGATGCAACATTGACGATGTATGAAGTATTGAAAAACGGTGGTATCGGCCGTGGCGGCGTGAACTTCGACGCCAAAGTACGCCGTGGATCCTTCGAAGCAGACGATCTGTTCCTGGCTCATATCGCAGGTATGGATACGTATGCGAAAGGTTTGAAAGTAGCTGCAAAATTGATCGAAGACCGCGTATTCGATGACTTCATCGAAAAACGTTACAGCAGCTTCAAAGAAGGTATCGGTGCTGAGGTTGTTGCAGGCAAAGCGACTCTGGCTTCCCTTGCAGAATACGCATTGAACAACGAAAGCCCACGCAAAAACCAATCCGGTCGTCAAGAATTGCTGAGAGCAAAACTCAACCAATACATCTTGGCTGACTAATACCGGAATCAACTTGTATAAGCTTGGCTGGGGACTCTGTCCCTGTATGCACTAGCTTGTACCGTGGACGTTGAACAGGCATGACATTCGGACCGTCCCCGACTTTCCCCTGGGAAGGCGGGGGCGGTTTTTTGATACCCGAACGGAGTGGATTTCATGCGCATCAAGGTTTGCATGTGCATTACTAATGACGGAAATATGTCGTTGGCGCGATTTTCAGCTACAGAAACGAGTACGTTTTACTCGTTTCATATCCATGTGTGTCCATGATAATGCATACAGAACAAAGTGAGCAGAAAGGACCCGAGGAAGCGGAGCGTTCGCATTTATCCCTGGATTTCTCCCTTTTCAAAGGGAATAAAGGAAATCCGGGGATAACGGCGATCCGAGGGTTTTCTGATCACGGAGTGACTTTCATGTCTACATGGATTTTTCGTGGATATAACCTGTGATAAACGAGAGGAGTTAACTCATGAGTTACGTAATTGGTGTCGATTTGGGAACCAGTGCAGTCAAAACGGTGCTGGTTAACCGTGAAGGAAAAGTGGCGTTTGAAGCGTCCGAGGCTTACCCGCTGCACCAGCCCAAGGCTGGCTACAGTGAGCAGAATCCGGAAGATTGGGTAGAACAGACCATTGTCTCCCTGCGCAAATTGCTGGAAGTGTCGGGCGTACAGCCTTCGGAGATTGAGGGTCTCAGCTTCTCTGGGCAAATGCATGGACTCGTTCTGGTAGATGCGGAGGGTAAACCGCTGCGTAATGCCATCCTGTGGAACGACACGCGTACGACGGCTCAGTGCCGCCGTATTGAGAAAGTATTGGATACTAAACTGTTAAGTATCGCCCGGAACCGTGCGCTCGAAGGCTTCACGCTGCCAAAAATCCTGTGGGTACAGGAAAACGAACCAGAGCTGCTGCAGCAAGCATCCTTATTCCTGCTGCCGAAGGACTATGTTCGTTATCGCCTGACTGGCGATTATGCCATGGATTATTCGGATGCAGCCGGTACATTGCTGCTGGACGTCGCAGGCAAACAGTGGAGCAAGGAGATTGCGGAAGCTTTTGAACTGCCGATCTCACTGTGTCCACGTCTCGTGGAATCGTTTGAAGAAGTGGGCACATTGCTGCCTGAGATTGCGGATCAAACGGGTCTTGCGGCTGCAACCAAAGTATTTGCAGGTGGCGCCGACAATGCGTGCGGGGCTATTGGCGCAGGTATCCTGAGTGAAGGACAGACGATGTGCAGCATCGGTACGTCCGGAGTGGTGCTTTCTTACGAAGAACGCAAAGATCTCGATTTCGAAGGTAAAGTACACTTTTTCAACCATGGAGAGAAGGATGCCTTCTATATTATGGGGGTAACGCTTGCAGCGGGATACAGCCTGTCCTGGTTTAAGGATACGTTTGCAGCGGACAAATCATTTGATGTGCTCTTGCAGGGCATTGATCAGGTTCCGGCCGGCAGTAACGGATTGTTATTTACTCCTTATATCGTTGGAGAGCGGACACCTCATCCAGATGCGAACATTCGCGGCAGCTTCATCGGCATGGATGCCGGACATAAGCTGGAGCATTTTGGGCGGGCAGTCATGGAAGGAATTACATTCTCCCTGCGGGAATCGATCGATATTCTGCGTGGCGCAGGCAAAACGGTTAATGAGGTCATCTCCATCGGGGGCGGTGCCAAAAATGAAGCCTGGCTTCAAATGCAGGCGGATATCTTTGACGCCACGATTGTGAAGCTTGAAAGTGAGCAGGGCCCAGCAATGGGAGCGGCAATGCTTGCAGCGTATGGCTGCGGCTGGTTCCCTTCCTTGCAGGATTGTGCGGAAGCGTTCATTCGTCCTGCCAAATCCTATGTACCGAACCCGGAAACGGTAGCGGTCTACGATGGACTCTTTGCACTGTATCAGGAAGTGTATGGTCAGACACGCAGCCTGAATGACCGTCTGGCAGAGTACCGTTAATTCACGACGTTAAATGTATGCAATTGAGATAACAAGAGCACTCGCGGAAGCGGGTGCTTTTTTTGTTGTTTATGGACAGGAACTGAAGTCACAGAGAACCCAGTAAGTGGGGAGTAGGGAGAGAGGGGAGTTCTCAGACATAACCCCATCCGAGATATGCATAGATTAAAGATAGAGGGTTGGCATAAGCCCAAAAAGCCAAAAAAGAAAAATCAAGGTGAGATCGGTGACAGGCCAAGATAAAAGGTTTATCTGATTAAAACTTTAGCCTCTTAATATGTTCGAACCAATCCTATATACCATTCTCATCTGCAGACGGATATCACAAGTCAGGGATAATAAAAGTCAGCTTAAGACGTGGGGGTGAGGCTTTGAATGACTGTGAGCAAGACGGCAGACCACATATTACGCTGTCCATGATCGTACGCAATGAAGAACAGCGATATCTTAGCCAGGCGCTGCAAACGCACCGGCCTTGGATTGATCGTGCGGTCATCATAGATGATGGAAGCACCGATAATACGGTTGCCCTATGTAAAGAGCTGCTTGAAGGGATTCCCCTGGTCATGGTGGAAAATCGGGCGTCCCGATTCGCCGATGAAGTGAGTCTGCGCAAGCAGCAATGGGAGGAAACGGTGGCTACAGAGCCTGAATGGATTCTGAATCTGGATGCCGATGAGATTCTGACGGCTGATTTTGGCATGCAGCGGAATCATATCCTGAAAAGTAGCGAGGACGCTATTTACTTCAGATTGTTTGATATGTGGAGTGATACGCACTACCGGGAGGATCAATACTGGCAGGCACATGCATATTACCGGCCATTTCTCGTCCGTTATCGTCCCGATTGGACGTATGAGTGGAAGGAAACCCCACAGCACTGCGGGCGTTTTCCGGTTACGATCCAGCATTTTGCCTATGGATGCCATTCGCCTCGTGTGAAGCATTATGGCTGGGCTCGCGAGGAGGATCGCGTACGCAAATTTGAGCGTTACCAGACACTGGACCCGGATGCCAAATACGGCTGGAGAGAACAGTATGAATCCATTCTGGATACAGCCCCAAGGCTGCTGCCCTGGTTCGAATAAGGAAGGGGGAGACCTCATTTGAAGAAGGTAAAACCAAAGGAGAAGGTGCTGATTGCCAGTCCGGTTCGCCAGACTGCCGCAGTGCTCCGCGAATTTTTGGAATCTCTGGCCTTTTTGGAGCGAACGACGATGGAGACGGACTATTTGTTTATAGACGATAATGAGGAGGAGGCGTCGTCCAATATTCTCCGTGATTTTATATCTCAGCATGAAGGAACCATATTTGATTCAAATAACGATGATGGAACCACTCAGGAAAAAGGGATATACACCAGGGATGAGGGAGGACATTATTGGCGCGACGAACAGATTTGGCGAGTAGCCGGCCTGAAAAACCGCATTTTGCAATATGCCAAGGATCAGAAGTACGACGCTGTTTTCCTGATTGATTCTGATCTTGTGCTGCATCCCCGGACGCTGGAACAGCTTGTCTCCGCTCAGAAGGATATTGTATCGAATATTTTCTGGACGCGCTGGCAGCCGGGGACAAGGGAAATGCCGCAGGTATGGCTGCAGGATGAGTATGCCCTATACCGCAAAGGTGGGAAATCCGAAGCGGGCAAGGAGATCCTGGATGAGAACACGCAAACCGATGCCTTTCTGAACCAATTGCGCGTGCCAGGCTGTTACGAAGTAGGAGGGCTTGGGGCTTGTACGCTCATTCGCAAGACGGCTCTGGAAGCTGGAGTTTCCTTCGACCAGATTCCGAATGTATCGTTCTGGGGTGAGGATCGTCATTTTTGCATTCGAGCTCAGGCACTCGGTTTTCGTTTGTACGTGGATACCCACCTGCCGGCCTATCATATCTATCGATTGTCTGAACTCCCTGGTGCTGCTGCATATAATCGCAGGGTCAGACGAGGTGAAGAGACGATTCGTATCACGCTCTGCATGATTGTGAAAAATGAAGAGGCTTCCCTCGCGAGATGCCTGGATTCGGTGAACGGCATTGCCGACGAGATTGTGATCGTGGATACCGGATCAACGGATCGCACGCGCCAAATTGCGGCCAAATATACAGAGCGAATCGTTGATTTTGAATGGATCGATGATTTTGCAGCTGCGCGCAATTTTGCCTTCGATCAGGCAACCACTGAATATATACTGTGGCTCGATGCTGATGATGTGTTCGAACCAAATGATCAGGAGAAGTTTATTGAGCTGAAACGCTCTCTTGATCCTGCCGTGGACAGTGTTACCATGGACTATAACCTTTCATTCACGCCAGATGGGAAGGTAGCCTACAGTCTGAGAAGGAATCGGCTGGTGCGACGGGATCGAAATTACCGCTGGATTGGTGCAGTGCATGAATATCTGGAAGTTAGCGGCAATTTGCTGCATAGCGATATTGCGGTGACCCATAAGAAAGACAAGGAGTACACAGACCGCAACTTGAGGATTTATCGCAGGCGTGAGGAAGCTGGCGAGCATTTCTCTCCGCGGGATCTCTACTACTTTGGCAATGAACTGAAAGATCATGGACAGCATGAGGATGCGATTACATACTACGGGAAGTTTCTGAATACGGGTCTTGGTTGGGTGGAGGATCAGATTGCGGCATGCCAGAAAATCGCGGATTGCGAAGCGGCACTTGGTCGCTCAGAACAGGAAGTTTCAGCGCTGCTGAGGTCATTTGCCTATGACCTGCCGAGAGCAGAAATCTGCTGCCGTCTGGGCGGTTATTTTGCGGACCGTGGAGACTATCGCAAGGCGCTGTTCTGGTATGAACAGGCGACCCTAGCTGTGCGTCCAGCAGATCCGATGGTCGTGCTGAACGAAGCAGCCTGGACGTGGATGCCCCATTTGCAGCTATGTGTATGTTATGACCGGATGGGCAATCGTGTCAAAGCAAAGGAGCATAATGATATTGCTCTGGCATATCATCCTACACACCCCAGCATGCTGTACAATGATCAGTATTTTAAGGATCTGGAAAAGGAAAGTGTACTGGAAGAGGCCTAAACTTCAGGCCCAAACCTCTCTTATGGTAATGGTATGGATGGTCGCTATTCACCGACATTCGTCCATGATGACAAGAGAGGTTTTTTGCATTTTTATTTCATCAAGGATAAATTCGTTTTACAATATGAATTAACGGAAAAGCGGTGATAATAATACTGTCTTCGGCTGCCGAATCTATGAAGCAAGGGGAAGCTCGTATGAATTTGACGGAAGTACTATTAGAGTCGAGGCTGGTTGCCATCGTTCGCGGCATTAGCCGGGAAGCAGCAATAACAGCAGGAAAAGGCATGACAGACGGAGGAATTCGCCTGATGGAGGTAACGCTTAATACGCCTGGGGCGCATGAGATTATCGGAGACTGGCGGACCCGGCATGAAGGACAGGCTTATGTTGGAGCAGGAACGGTCCTTAATGTGCAGATGGCCAAGGAAGCCGTTGCAGCAGGTGCTCAATTTTTGGTATCGCCCAATGTCGATCTGTCTGTCATTGAATATGCTGTAGAACATGGGGTGGAGATTTGGCCGGGTGCCATGACGCCTACCGAGATTGTAGCTGCCCATGAAGCAGGTGCTCGTGTGGTGAAATTATTTCCTATGGCGAGTCTGGGGCTGCCGTATTTGCGGGAGATCAAGGCGCCGCTCAATCATATTCCGCTGCTTGCAACGGGTGGAGCTAATCTGGACAATATTACGGACTACTACGCTGCAGGTGCAGCGGCAGTTGGACTTGGCAGTGCACTTTTGCCGAGAGAGGCACTTGTTGCGGGAGATCATGAACAGATTGCTGCATGTACACATGCATTTGTGGAAGCGGCGAGAGTCAAAAGGTAAGTGAACTCAATGAACAATATGTACATTTGGGTATATATAAAAGATGTGGGCTGTTTAACAGGGCGTTAATGGTATTGTCGTAGAATAGGTGTATGACAGAGGCCGGAGAGGAGAAATGCACAGTGAAAGCCAGAACGATGATTGGTGGGGTTATTGCTGTTGCTGCCGTAACGGCAGGTGGCTTATGGAAGGCGGCGGTGAAGAGTCAGACACCCAAAAAGATCCCCATAACGATTACTCCACCCATGCCTTTCGAAGATGTAACCTTTGAAAGTGGCGGAGGACGGGTTCATGGATGGTTTATTCCGGCTGGAGCCCACGTTCCCAAACCTTGGCCGCTTATCATTATCGCCCACGGCTGGGGTTCCAACCGATCACGTGTGCTCCGTTACGCACGTCCCATTTGGGAAGCAGGATATGCTCTCTTTATGTATGATGTTCGGAGTCATGGGGCCAGTGATCCGGTAAAAGCAGCGTCAGCCTATCTGTTCCGTGATGATCTGCTCTCGGCATTGCGCTACACTACCTCTCGGCCGGAGATCGATCCGGGTGCCATCGGTGTGCTCGGCCATTCCCTTGGAGGTCTGGGAACGATCATGGCGGTAACAGAACATCTTCCGGTATCGGCAGTCATCACGGATTCAATGCCATCCCAGTTTGAAGTGATCGTCAGTTCAGAGCTGAAACGTCGACGACTGCCGCTGTTCCCACTGGCTCAGTTGATTCCGCGAATCTGGTTCTGGAGGCTCGGAGAGTCACTGAAAACGTACCGTCAGCGCGATCCTGTTCTGCTGCTGAATGAAAGGCGTAAGGGCATTCAGCTGCCCATGCTTATGGTGCACTCCAAGGGAGATAATTTTATCCCGCCAAGTGAGCTGGAGTACTTCATGTCCAAGGCTGATCCGCCTGTCGAGCATTTGTGGGTGAATAGCGGCGGACACAGCTGCTCAGAGGAGGACCCTGTCTTCTGGGAGACCGTCATTCCTTTTTTGAAAAACCATGTCCAGGTTAAGGCTAAAACGGACGATTCAGATATTGCCTCTAATAAATCCTAATAACCATCAAGCCTGCATGATACGCGGGATGACAATGGAAACGCCAACCTGGTTGGCGTTTTTTGTTCTGTTCCAAATCTTTTGCAAAAATTCTCATTTGTAAAATTGTTGGGAAAACGACGATTAAAAAGGAAGCTTATGGTATCATAGAATAGACTGGCAATATTCATGCTGGGTTATTTTCCATGCATCCATGTATGAAATTGAAGGGAGAGGTCCAGATTTGAGTTTTCAGATTCGATTCAAAATGATGACAGCCAGAGCTGCTTCAGCAGCCATGGCGGCATTGCTTCTGGCATCGCAGACTCCAGGGTTTGCAGGCAGCGTGTCAGCAGCACAAGCAGAACAGGTAGCAGAAGCTGCACCGGGGGAAAATGAACAACTAGACGTGACTAGCAATGACGTGCCTGAGGGGGCTAAAATCTCCTCCAAGCAAGCCAGTGAGAATATATTGAAACTGTTTCCGATGTTAAAGAAGGCTACCATTACTTCGTCGCAATTTGATCCGAATAACCAATTTCCTCCGCTGGAGTACAAAACATGGGATATCGGATTCCAGATTACCGAGGGGAATCACTCGATGGGGTTTAGCGCATCTGTACATGCAGGGACAGGGGAAGTACTGAGTGTGCATATACCATCCGATCTGCTGAATAAGCAGTTGTCCGGATCGGAAGTCAAATTGACCAAGGATGAAGTCGAAGAACAGGCCGTGGCTTTTCTGTACAAGGCAATCCCTGGATTGAAGGAAGACGCATATGCATCTTTGGGAGACCTATACCAAACGGCGGGGCAGCAATCGTTGTTTGGCAGAACGGAATATCAATTCGCGTATCAACTGAAGCATGACGGTTTGTTATCTGAGGCGGAAACGGTTTACATAAGTGTGGATCAAAGTGGCCTGGTAACAGGCTATTCACGAAATACGACCGCAGCGGAATATCCTTCATCAAAACCGGCTGTGCCTGCAGAGAAGGCAAGGCAGCAATTCGAAGAACAGTTCGATGTAGAACTCGCTTACATTTCGAAAAACCGCCTGTCTTCAAAGCAAGGTCAGCAGTACTATCTTGGATATATGCCGAAGGATTCCAGCATGGTTCCGCTTGAGGCGAATACGTTGGAACGGTTCGATGCGATGACTGGGAAAGCCATTACCGAGCATACCGTACAGCAGGACAAACCGCTGAAAGGCAGCGTTGCCGCTTTTGTTCCAGCGAATGGACAGAGACTGAATGCCAAACAGGCGGAGAGCCTGGTGAAAAAGAACTTTGATATTCCGGAAGGATACAAGTTGGATTACAGCCAGTTAAATAAAGGAAGCTACTGGAGTCCGAACAATCAGGTCTGGAGTCTAAGCTGGAGCAACCGAAACGCGAATATGTCCTATATGTTCATGCGAGACATTTCAGCACAGGTGGATGCCACCACCGGACAAATTTACAGCTATAGCCTGTATCAGCGAATGGGTCCGGATGCTGAACAAGAGAAACCGGCTGAAGAAAATGAAGGCAAGTCCTTAACCCGTACGCAAGCCGAGAAACTTGCAATCAATTCGGTTATTGCACTTGTGCCGGATGCTGCGGAACAGTTCAAGCTGTCCAGCGTGCTTGAGGTAGAGGACGCCCGTACATTTATCTTTCAGCGCTACCTGAATGGAATTGCGGTTAAGGATGATCTGGTACAGGTACAAGTCCTGAAGGATGGAACGATTAGCGAATTTTATGCCAATCTTGCTGCAACGCCTGAGCAGCTGCCCGCAAGCAAGGAACCGGCGATCAGTTACGAAGAGGCAAAAGCGGCCTACCTGGAAGAATTCAAGCTGGTTCTGGCATACTCCCGTTACGGTGGACACGGTACGAGCAGTGGCCAAGTCACTCCAGCGGGAATAAATCTTGCGTATATGCCTACACGGGATGGCAAAACGATCTACGGCGGCTATGAAGTACTTGATGCCAATACGGGAGAATGGACGTTTTTGTACAACACCTCCAACACGGGAGCCCAAGCTGCACCTGGTGATATTTCAGGTCATGTGGCTGAAGATGCAATACTCAATATGACCCAGCATGGGGTCCTGATTCCTGACGAGCAGGGACGTGTCTTCCCGGATCGGGTAATCACCAGAGGAGATTGGTTTAACTACCTCGCTAGAGCGGTTAACCCGAATCTGGACATATATTACACTGTGAACGGGAATGACAAGCTGTACGCGGATATTACAACCGAGAGCCCTTACTATCCGGCAGTGCGTACATTAATTGACCAGCGCTGGCTCGCGGACGCTGATCCGGAAGTGAGTCTGAATCCACAGGACGAGATGACTCGGGAAGAACTGGCTGTCCTGCTTGTCCGTATACTTCGTTACGAGAAGCTGGCTGGTTTCTACACCTTGCCATCGGATCTGCCGAACCTTGTAGATGCCAATTCGGTTACCAATAAGGGTGCGGTATCTCTTAGCATGAAGCTGGGATTGCTTCCTTCCATTGAAGGGCGTTTCATGCCGGCACGCAAAGTGACTGTGGCCGAAGCGTCACAGGTATTGGAGCGATTGGCCCAGCTGCAGGGCAAGACGGATTCATTTATGACAGGCAGTCGTCTGTATTAAGAAGTATTCTTGCATAACCTGCTCGGGTAAATCATAGGTTGGATATAGCGGGTATGTGTTATTTTGTTGAAGACAAGGGAGACCTTCTGCGGAAGGTCTCTTTTGATTCTTTTCGACAAAACTAGAAGCCTGACGTCAGATCCTTTTGTGATACAATGAGGCATGAGAATGTTGCAAAGAGAGGTGGTATCCTTTCATGGGCAAAAACGGGAAACGAGTGATCACCATATTGCTGGCAGGCTGTCTGATTGCTGTGGCCTTACCGCGCACGGTTGACCTGGATCAGCTGTATGCTGCATCAGACACATCAGATATTTCCACAACCAAGGATTTACGCCAGACGTTGCTTACAGCCATGTCACAGCGAACGGAGGAGCTTGTATTTACATACAAGGGCGATGTGAAAGGACTCAAGAAACAACTCCAGAGCTCTATTGATGAAGCAATGACCAGTGATCCCTATATCCAATATACCGTCAAAAGTTATGCTTTTAATTATAAAGGTTCCAACGTTTCTGCCGAGGTCCATGTGAATTTGTCCTACCGGGAGACCAAGGAGCAAACCGATTACGTTAACCGCAAAGTGACCAATGTATTAAAAGAGATCATCACACCTGGCATGACGAATCATGAGAAGGTGAAAGCGATCCATGACTGGATTGTTCTCCATCTCGCCTATGATACCTCTCTGCAGAAATACACAGCATATGACGGACTTGTCACGGGCAGCACGGTATGTCAGGGATATTCCCTGCTCGCTTACCGCATGCTGGAACGGGTTGGTATTGAGAACCGCATTGTGGAAGGTACGGCAGGTGATCAGCTGCACGCGTGGAATATCGTGAAGCTGGACGGGAAATGGTACCATATGGACACGACCTGGGATGATCCGACACCTGACCGCAAAGGGAAGGTTAGTCATAATTATTATTTGCTCAGTGACAACGAGATGGCACGTGACCATATCTGGTCGGGCAAAGGCAAATATCCGACTGCACCAGCTCCCTACCGCGATGCTCTGCAAACCTTGATGCAGAGCGGAGGCAGCAAGGCACCTGCATACCAGAAGCTGTATCATGTGCTGGAATATTCGCTCTATGATGAGAAGGATGCGGTTAGTGGACATTCCGCATTGGAAACCAAGGTGCAGAATGTGCTGAAGGAAGGCGGAACCACGCTTACTTTCAGATATAAGGGTACCGAGGCAAGTCTGGTTGAAGATTTGCAGAATTTGTATCAGCTCGGAATGAAATCCATATCGTATTATGTGTCCAAAATGGAGGATACGACAGATCTGCGTGTGAAGATCAATTGGACGTTATGAATTAAGGCGGATGTAATACCGCCTTAATTGTATACAAACAAAATCCCCCTGCTTCCAAACCGTAGAGAACGGTACGAAGCAGGGGGATTTTCTATAAGTTTAATGCCCGGAGGAATCCGTAGGGGAGAAGTCGCATTCCTGCAGCGGCACCACTTTGGTTTTCTTGATCCATTTGTAACCAAGCCATAGAATCAGGAACAGCGGCACGCTCAGGTAGGCAACAAGTGCTCCGCTCCAGTCGATCCGTTCGCCCGTAAACGCCTGGTAGTTCTGACCGATAATGACGATGATGCAGAGTACAAAAGCGAAAATCGGTCCGAACGGGAACCATCGTGCACGATAAGGCAAGTCTTTCAAATCCTTGCCTTGGGCAACATAAGCCCGGCGGAAGCGATAATGGCTGATTGCGATGCCAAGCCAGGTGATGAATCCGCA
>Ga0209463_1001606_pt1 | contig 13579 bp, 14 predicted proteins | sample AgamicMgSfrz_FD_187169 | JGI IMG/M metagenome (GOLD analysis project Ga0209463, IMG submission 187169) | Agave microbial communities from Guanajuato, Mexico - Mg.Sf.rz (SPAdes) (version 2) | ecosystem: Host-associated > Plants > Phyllosphere > Phylloplane/Leaf | place: Guanajuato, Mexico... | reverse complement strand
ACTATCATTATTACTAAATATGACACACTACACATTCTACTCAAGGAGGTACATAATGAAGAAATTATATAATGCATCGTTTACGTATTTGATTATCGGTTTATTATCAGGGATTTTCGCTAGGGAATATGGAAAGTATAAGGGGATTGTAGGATCTACGTTGTTAAATCTTTTGCATACACATACACTTGTACTTGGCTTTTTCTTCTTTTTAATTGCTTTAGGATTAGCAAAAGTATTCGCGTTTCATGAAGCGAAAAGTTTTAATAAGTGGTTTGTTGTACATAATATCGCATTAATTTTAATGTTAGGTTCATTGGCAGCAAGAGGGCTTCTTCAGTTAAATGGAGCGGATTTTAACGGGTTAACTTATATTGTTGGTTTTTCTCATTCGCTAATGGCAATTACTTTAATTTGGTTTATGTTGTTAATAAAGAAGTCGTTTAAAATGTAGTTTTATAGAAAAGAACTTGAAACAATTGTTTCAAGTTCTTTTTTTATTCGAAAGTAAGAAATGAATTTCGTATATGTAAAACTTGAATTATTTAATTTTTCGGATTATTATGTATAAAACACTTAACATATTTTGTAATTCTAATTTATAGAGAGTAGGAGAGTGTACGATGGAAATAACAGTAGAGCGTTTAGTAAATGAATTAAAGGGTGTACTTCCCAAAGATCGAGTAGTTGTGAATACGACAGTAAGAGAGTTACATAGTAAAGATGAATCTTATCATGCTAGTAGTTTACCTGATGTAGTAGTTTTTCCGAAAACGACAGAAGAAGTTAGTGCCATAATGAAAATAGCGAGTGAGCACGGAACAGCTGTCGTTCCATTTGGGGTAGGTTCTAGTTTAGAAGGACATGTAATTCCTTATGAAAAAGGGATTACGGTTGATTTTTCATTAATGAACAAAATTCTTGAAATAAGAGAGAAAGATTTTCTGGTGAAGGTACAGCCGGGGGTGACTCGTTCTCAGCTCAATAAAGAATTGAAGAAATACGGTTTGTTTTTTAGTGTAGATCCAGGGGCAGATGCAACGTTAGGTGGAATGGCTGCTACAAATGCAAGTGGAACGACAGCGGTGAAGTATGGCGTTATGCGTGATCAAGTTCGTGATTTAGAAGTCGTTCTTGCTGATGGAGAAGTAATACATACTGGGAATTTAGCCGCGAAGTCGTCATCAGGTTACCATTTAAATGGTGTTTTCGTAGGATCAGAAGGTACGCTTGGATGCTTTACAGAGTTAACATTAAAAGTATATGGCATACCAGAGCATGTTATGGCCGCAAGAGCATCGTTTCCAACTATAAATGATGCAGTTGAAGCTGTTATTAACATATTGCAAGCGGGTATTCCGATTGCGAGAATTGAACTCGTTGATGAACTATCTATGAAACAAGTCAATCATTATAGTGAAACAAGTTACAGAGAAGAACCTACATTGTTTTTAGAGTTTCACGGTAATGAAGCAGGGTTAAAGCAAGATGTTGAATTTACGAAGGAAATTGTTTTTGATCATAAATGTAAAGAAGTTGCTTTTGAAACGGAAACGGCAGCGAGAAATAAATTATGGGATGCCCGGCATAATCTAGCATACGCTTACGTTCATAGCTATCCTGGTAAAAAGCTTATGAGTACAGACGTATGTGTACCTATTTCAGAATTAGCTGGAGCTATCCAACAAGCGAAAGAGACATTAGAAAAGAATGGTCTTGTTGGTGGCATTCTTGGTCATGTAGGAGATGGGAATTTCCACGTGCTCTTAATGGTTGATCCAAACGATAAAGAAGAAGTGGAAAAAGCGGATGAAATAAATGAAAGTATCGTTTTATATGCTCTTAAACGAGGGGGAACGTGTACAGGAGAACATGGCGTCGGAATCGGAAAAAGGAAGTATCAAGAAGAAGAACACGGGGCAGCATTAATCGTAATGGAAAAAATAAAGAAAGCTCTTGATCCGCAAAATATTTTGAATCCGAATAAGGTGTTTCAATTAAAGGATAGGGGCTGATTGGGTGAAAGTACTAGAAGCGATAAGTAATATAGCTGGAAAGTATTTTGCATTTTGGGTTATTTGTATTGCAGCTATCGCATATTTTATTCCTGCTCCATTTCTCGGGTTAACTAGTTACATAACGATTTTACTCGGAGTTGTCATGTTTGGGATGGGTTTAACATTAAAGGCTGTTGATTTTAAAATCATTGCTACAAAACCATTGCCAGTTATTATTGGTGTATGTGCTCAGTTTATTATTATGCCACTTGTCGCATACGTACTAGCCTACGTTATGAATCTACCAGCCGAATTAGCAGCTGGATTAGTGTTGCTCGGTTCAGTACCGGGTGGCACTGCATCAAATGTTATGGTTTATTTAGCAAAAGGGAACTTAGCGTTGTCTATTGCAATGACGTCATTATCAACGTTACTAGCACCCATTGCTACACCTCTTATTTTATTATTACTTGCAGGACAATGGATGCCAGTGAATGCTATGTCTATGTTTCTTTCTATCGTACAAGTCATTATCCTACCTATTATTTTAGGATTAGTGGTGAAGAAGTTTTTGCCTAAAACTGTTACGAAAGGAATGACTGTTATTCCTTTAATATCAGTATTAGCAATTATCATTATTGTTTCAGCGGTAGTTTCAGCAAATGTAAGCAGTATTACTTCTTCAGGCCTTCTTATCTTTATTGCGGTTATGCTCCATAATGCGTTCGGATTTTTACTCGGATATATAACAGCGTTCGTACTTGGACTAGATGAAGGGACAAGAAGAGCTATTTCAATAGAAGTAGGAATGCAAAATTCAGGTTTAGGTGTTGCACTAGCAACCGCACATTTTGGACCAGCTGCGGCACTTCCAAGTGTATTAGCAGCAGTATGGCATAATATTGCAGGGCCGATTTTAGCAACCATCTGGTCAAAAAATGCAAAGAATACTTTTAGGGATGAAAATGTATCGGTAAATATAGAAAAATAGGGATGGTAAAGAATGCAAAAGCGTATTTTACATTTTGAAGGACTAGTTGTTTTCTTAGCCACGATTTATGCGTATTCAATATATGAATTTAGTTGGATTATATTTTTTGTATTCCTCTTAGCTCCGGATTTATCAATGTTAGCGTATAGTATAAATAATCATGTAGGCGCTAAAATTTATAATATTTTTCACACATATATTATATCAATAGTAATAGCTATCATAGGTGTCTATTTTAAGGTAGATACAGTTATAATGATTGGCTTAATATGGACAGCGCATATTGGAATGGATCGAATGTTTGGATATGGATTGAAATATGAGACGGATTTTAAGGATACTCATATTCAACGGTTATAATTTGTTTTGAGAAGAGGGATAGGTTGAAACAGAGAATTGCTATCGAAGAATATAATGTCAAATGGGAAAGTGAATTTAATAAAATACACACTCTTATTAACAATGTAATGGAAGACAGCATTGTAGCTATTGAACATGTTGGGAGTACATCTGTTAAAGGACTTGCGGCAAAACCAATATTAGATATCGATATAGTAATAGAAGAGTACGAAATTTTTCCTGAAGTAGTAAAAAGGCTTGAAACGATAGGATACTATCATCAGGCAGAATGGAGTTACAAAGGGAGAGAGGCGTTTGGTAGAAAGGATGCTTTCGTTCCGTGGAGTGAAGAAAATACAGTTTGGATGGAACATCATTTATATGTGTGTGACAAAAATAGCGAAGAGTTAAGAAAACATATAGCGTTTCGGGATTACCTTCGTGAACATGAAGCCGTTGCTGCTGAATATGGGAGTTTAAAGAAAGAGTTAGCAAGAGAGTCGAAACATCGATCCAGTTATAGTGAAGGTAAGACGGCATTTATTACAAATATATTGGAAAAAATAAACTAAGGTCGCATTGAGTATATGCGGCCTATTCTTTTTTAATTGAGAGCTGCCATTATAAAACAAATATAAACTGGCCCTGTTGAATGCTACGAGACTTAAATATAATTAGAAATAAAAGATCGGAAAAGAGGGAGCTTATGTACGTACCAAAATATTTCGCAATAGAAGATGAAAAGATGAAGTATGAGATAATAGAACAAAATAGCTTTGCAACATTATTTTCTCAACATAACGGGGAACCATATGCAACGCATTTACCGTTGTTATTAAATTGGGAGACTCTAACTTTACATGGTCATTTCGCACGTCCGAATGAACAGTGGAAAGATAGTGAGAATCAAGAAGTGTTAGCTATATTCCAAGGACCACATAGCTACATATCTCCATCGTGGTATGAAACAAACAATGCAGTACCAACATGGAATTACGTTGCAGTGCATGTATATGGGGAATTAGAAATTGTTGAGGATGAACAGGAATTATTAAATTCTCTTCAAGAGTTAGTACATAAATATGAAGATCCAGAGAGCACCTACTCACTTAATGATGTAGATCCGAATTATATGGGAGGATTAAGTAAAGGGATAGTTGGTTTTAAAATTAAGATTAGTAAAATAGAAGGAAAAGCGAAATTAAGTCAAAATCATTCTGTGGCAAGAAGAAAATTAGTTGTGGAGGAACTTGAGAAAGTTGGTAGTGAGGGGAGTAGGGGGATTGCGGAGTTGATGAGAAAATAAAGTCTACATCAAAGGGAGATATTCTAAATAAGCGTATTTAAAAAGACCTTCTTAATTGAAGGTCTTCCGTTTTTTAAAGTGCTTTTTCAGCTGTTGTTGAGTTGTAGTCTTTACTTGCGTCAACAGATTGAACAAGGTCAGGTCTTTGTGGTGCAGGAAGATCAGCATGACCCGCTTGGTATGTAAATGAACTATGAATACCAGTAGCTAGAATACCGAAAACAGATAGTCCTAAAAAAACAGAGCTAATTTTTTTAATCATTTCAATGCCCCTTTCTCAAACGTTTTTTCTTTTGCTTGTAACGCTTTATGAAAATATTCACTTGCCTTAATGTGGTTATTTTCACTATAAAATTTAACAGCTAATTTTTCTGAGTATTCTTGAGTGTAGTTATATAATAATTCTTTGTCGAAAAACGTAATTCCTTTAAGAATAATTGTTTCTAATTCTTCAGAAGCAACATTATTATTTAGTTCGTTTAGAATTTTAAAATGATATATATATTCTTCATTATTTAATTCAGTACAAATTTTTAACCCTTTTTGGATTAACCCTTCAGCAATACTAGTTTCATCTAGTTTAGAGTGTTCTCTTGCTTGCAAGAAGAGAGCTTTGAAATGTGTAGGTTTCTTTTCAGTTACTTCTGATAGGTGACGGATTGCGAGTGTGGAGAGGTTTTGACTCGCATATAACCAACCCAAATTATTACGTACACTTAAAATTAATTCTTTTTCATTAGATTTTTGTAAAAGGTGTATTGCTGAATTATATTGTTCTTCCGCTTGTTCATATTGTTTTAAATATACAAATGAGGCACCTAATGTATTTTTGCATAATCCAACTTTAACTTCGTAGCCAGTATGTTTATCGAAAATCTCTTTAGCCTTAGTTGCATATTCAATGGATTCAATTGGTTGATAAAAGTGATAATGGAAAATCGCCATTCGATAATAAAATTCAGCATGCTCTAGATTATCAGTGTTATTTACTAGTAATAACTTAGCTTGTTCATAATGTTCGCTAGCTAAGTTATAGTCTGTGGTTAAAGTTGCATAAATGCCTTTAAAGAAGTGATAGTAGTAAGCCAGTGGATGGTTGGATGAGATTAAGTAAGAATCTATTTTATCAAAACAATCTTTTGAAATACTTAAACTATCTACTAAAACTTTATATCGAAAGTCTAGTAAGGAATGATATAATGCTAAGTTTTCATCTTCTTCAAAGTTTAGTTCCTTTTCCTCAATTTCATGCTTTAAGTTTGTCGCCTGGGACACATCTTGTTTAAGCATAGCTAAATACCAATCATTAAATAATTTCGTAATTTGTTCATTACCTTGTAGTTGAACGTTCATGAAATCCCCTCGCTTTTTGAATATTCTTATAAAATATATTATCAAAAATAACAATATTTAGAAATGTAATTTTTATTTCTCAATATTTGTTTAACGAGCTTATGAGTAAGTCTATTGGAATAGTTTAATTTTTGTTTTGGAGTAAAGAAAAGGAATCGGGAAAGGTGCATTTTAAAGTTCTAGTTGAGAGGGGAGAATATAAAAAGGTGTGTTCACACAATCTGTATGAACACACCTTTTTACATGTTAAACAATCAAGTCCCACAAAAAGTACGATAAGGACGATTCGTCGGTGCAGGTGGAACGCAGTATTCTTCTTGCTCTGTAGCATACGCATAAGGATTGGATAGAGCTTCAAGAAGTTTTTCCATTACGCTATAGTCGCCATTTGTGACAGCTGCTTCTAGTGCTTCTTCTACGCGGTGGTTTCTTGGGATGACCGATGGGTTATTATTTTTCATCATTTCGTAGGCGTTTTCCTTCGATTCTTCTTGTCTTTCTAATCGAGATTGCCACAGTTTGTACCATTCTTTAAATTCAGGACTTTCAAATAGAGCTGTATTTTCGAGCGTATTAAGAGTTAATGAACGGAATGTATTTGTGTAATCTACTTTATGTTTCTCCATCATTTTTAAAAGTTGCTCAATAAGTGTTTGATCTTGTTTCTCACTGTTAAATAGTCCTAATTTCTTTTTCATTCCAATGAACCACAGGTTTTCATATTGTACGCTAAATTTTGAAATTTCGTCTTGAGCAATCTTTAATGCTTCTTCTTCATCTTCATGCAGAATTGGTATTAAAGATTCTGCTAGTCGCGCCAGGTCCCATGCAGCCATATATGGCTGATTTCCATATGCGTAGCGACCTTGTGTATCAATAGAGCTAAATACAGTTCCTTGGTCGTAATTGTCCATAAACGCACAAGGGCCGTAATCAATCGTTTCTCCACTGATCGTTATATTATCAGTGTTCATTACACCATGGATAAATCCAACAAGTTGCCATTTAGCGATGAGACTTGCTTGTTTTTTTATGACTTCTTGTAGTAATGCAGTATATCGGTTTTCATGATCCTCAATTTCTGGATAATGCCTTTTTATCGTATAGTCAGCTAGTGATTGAAGATCCTCGATGGAACCACGAGCGGCAGCATATTGAAATGTGCCGACGCGTATATGGCTACTTGCTACTCTAGTTAAAATTGCTCCAGGTAACTTTGTTTCACGATATGTTGGTTCACCAGTTGTAACAACTGCTAAACTGCGCGTAGTTGGAATATCAAGTGCATACATTGCTTCACTAATAATATACTCACGTAGCATCGGACCGAGTGCAGCGCGACCATCACCACGGCGTGAATACGGAGTAGGGCCAGAACCTTTCAGCTGAATGTCAAAACGTTTACCTGAAGGGGTAATTTGTTCACCTATTAAAAGCGCACGACCGTCGCCTAACATATTAAAATGTCCGAATTGATGACCGGCATACGCTTGAGCTAATGGATGAGCTCCTTCTGGGAGTGCATTACCAGCGAAAATAGCAATTTCAACTTCTTTTTTCAATTCTTCAGGATTAAAGCCAAGAGATATTGCTAATGAATGATTTAGTTTAACTAGCTCCGGTGAACTTACGGGAGTAGGGGGGGTTTCTGTATAAAATGATTGTGGTAAAGTCGTATAACTATTATCTAAATTCCAACCAGCTTCATTATTTTTAGTCATTTTATCTCCTCCTTGTTTATTTTTTTATTATGTATTTGTACGTATGTATTCTTTGCAAAATTAGCTAAAAGTATAATATGATATTTCCCCTTGCAATCTATTGTAAGGACTTCACTGCACTATGTCTATTTAACAGTAAATATAAAGACCCCATTTTAAGAAAATGGAGTCTTTATTATTATTTTATTTTTACGATTATTTTTCCTTTTGCTCTTCCAGCCTCTGAATATTCCATTGCTTTTTGCGCATCTTCAAAAGGGAAAACTCGATCGATTACTGGTTTGATTTTTCCTGCTTCAATATAATTTGCGATAGTACGTAATTGATCACCACTTGGCTTCATAAATAAAAATGAATATTGAGCACTATGCTTCTTTTCAAGTGCAGTAAGTTTTTTACTTGCTAATGAAAATAAGAGTGTTTTGAAAAATCTGGAACCAAATTCTTTACCGAAACGAGCATTTGGCATTCCTGAAACGGAAACAATGTTGCCGCCGCCTTTTATAATATCGAATGATTTTTCAAGTGTTGTACCGCCGATTGTATCAAATACTGCATCATAATCTTTTAGTATTTCTTCAAATTTTTCTGTTTTGTAATTAATAATTTCATCTGCGCCAAGAGACTTTACTAAATCGGAACCAGCTTCACTAGCAGTCGTCGTAACGGTAGCACCCATTATTTTTGCTAACTGAATTGCGAAAGTACCAACACCACCAGATCCAGCGTGAATTAATATTTTTTGTCCTTTTTGTAAGTGCATGATGTCATGTAGTGCTTGATATGATGTTAAGCCAACGAGAGGAATCGACGCCGCTTCCTCAAAACTTAAATTTTTTGGTTTTAAAGCTATATCATCCTCATGAATGGCTATATATTCCGCGAAAGTACCGATCTTATTTTTTCTTGGACGTGCATATATTGCATCGCCGGCTTTAAAACGAGTCACTTTTGATCCAACCTTTACGATGACACCGGAAAAGTCATTACCAAGAATTAAGGGCATTTCATATTTAAGTAACATCTTTACTTTTCCATCACGTATTTTAAAGTCAATTGGGTTAATACTAGCTGCATGAATTTCAGCGAGTACTTCATATTCATTTATTTCAGGAGTAGGTACCTCTGCCATACGCATTGGAACTTTCCCGTACTTATCAATTATCATTGCTTTCATTTCTTATACCTCCAAATTTCAATAAAAGTTGTGCAATAGCTTTTCAATATCTAATACAAGATTTTTTAATAAGCCTAATTTTGTACGTATATCAATATAATAAAAGTTTTTTGTGCCTTCTTTTCGCATTAAAATAATACCGGCTTCTCGTAAAATTCTAAGGTGATGTGATACTGCTGGTCGAGAAAGGTGTGTTTGTTTCGTAATTTCACCTACACGTAATCCGGTTTGACATTCTGTTTCCATTAGAACTAACAAAATAGCTTGCCGTGTTTCATCACCAATTGCCAATAATACTTTTTGAGAATCAATAAAATCTTTTTTTATAACGCTTAATTGTTCTTGTTTATTCATTTCAATCACTTTACCTCCAATGAATTAGTCGAAAGGTTTAAGATGATGGACCATTACATCGATACGGTAATGCTACATCATTGTTATATGAGCTGCAATATTGGGAAAGAAAATCGAGACGAATGAAATTTTATGAGTTGAAAATGGTAGGGGATAGAAAAGACTTTAATGATATGTTATTTACAGATGAGAAAGGATAAGGATTTTAAAAAAATAAGCGGTCGTACCCTGAATAACTTATAGGGTACGACCGCTTATCATGTTTTTATTATGATGGTGTCTACTAAAGTGAATTGTTTCGTTTTACTCTTTCATACATGCATAATTCAAACAGATTATAGATGTATGAAAAAGTAAAAGTAATTTGGGGCGTAATCTATCTATATGATAATTTAAAATGAATTATAAGTCTATATCTTTGTTGTTTTTTTGATTATATTTATGTCACTGAGCTCAGAACAATGATGTGGAGGGTAAATATATGAAATTGAATTACATACCAGTTTTAATTGTTGGAGGAGGATTATCAGGGTTAGCCTCTGCGCTATTCCTTGCAAAACATAACGTTGATTATTCACTGGTTGAAAGGCACCCGTCTACTGCAATTCATCCAAAAGCAGGTGGAATCACTTTTCGTACGATGGAGTTATTTCGAGAATTGGGTTTAGAACAAAAAATTAGATCGGCGGGTAAAGCATTAGAAAGTTGCCGAGGAAGAATAGCAGTTCATACAATAGCTGAGGCGAATAAGGAAGAATTAGCAAAAATGCGGGCGACTCAGTATGGAAACGATGAGAAGTTACTTCAAAAAATAGAAGAGATTAGTCCATCAAAACAAACGGCTTGTTATCAAATTATTTTAGAAGAGATGATATTACAAGAAGCGAGAACACTAGGCGGAGAATTATCTTTTTATCATGAATTAGTTTCTTATGAACAAAATGAGCAAGGAGTAATCGCAACGATTCGGAATCGCGAAACGGAAGAAGAAAGTATTATTCATTGTGATTATGTAATTGCAGCGGATGGAGCGAAAAGCAAAATACGTAAGCAACTAGGGATAAGTACGGAGGGACGAGGTACAATCGGTGGCTATTATATGAATATTTATTTTGAAGTGGATTTAAGTGAGTTTATACAAGGGGATGCATTTGGTTTTTCTATGGTACTTCATCCGGAAGTTCTTGGTGCGCTTATTCCAGTTGATAACGAAAGAAGATGGATTTACCATGTATCCTACGATCCGTTAAAAGGAGAGCGACCAGAGGATTTCACTATAGAACGTTGTAAACAAATTATTCAAACAGCAATTGGAAGTACAAAAGTTGAGTCAGAAATAGTAAGTGTTTTACCGTGGGAAGCGACTGAAAGTACTGCTGCAAAATTTCAAGATAATCGCATTTTTTTAGTTGGTGATTCTGCCCATATTATGCCGCCAACTGGAGGGTTTGGTTCAAATACAGGCATACAAGATGCTCACAATCTAGCTTGGAAATTAGCGGCTGTTATAAAAGGGAAGGCAAAACCAAAATTGTTAGAAACATATCATGAAGAGAGATACCCTGTTGCAAAATTAACGACGAATTATGCAAGTAGTTTATTATTTCGTGCTGCGAATAGAGAGGAGAGCAGTTTGAATAATATGGATGGTTTAGCTGTAACTGTCGGGTATCAGTATTGTTCAGAAGCAATAATAGATGACTCAGCCACTCCACATAGAATGGATATCGTAGAGTTGAATGGAAGACCTGGAACACGGGCACCGCACTTTTGGGGGATGTATAAAGGGAAAGAAGCTTCTATATTAGACTTATTTGGTAACAATTTTGTATTACTTACTGGAGTAGACAATAGTTCTTGGGCTGAAGCTGTATATGATGTTTCATCTAAATTAGGGATAAATATTAAAGTGTATCGAGTTGGGTTAAGCGGAGATTTTATTGCTCAAGAAAATGTTTTTCGTGAATTATATGGGATAGAAAATGAAGGAATTGTATTAATTAGACCAGACGGCTTTATAGGATGGCGTTCGGAAAAAGAGGTAGTAAATCTAGATGTAGTGCTTGAAGAGGTAATGGGTAATTTATTATGTGATTTTTAAGTAACTAAGGAAGTATTGTCTTTTATAGGACGATACTTCTATTTTTTTGGCTTAAAAAATAAAGATTGTGTAGTGAAGAGACATTATTATTATAAAAATATATGCAAATTAATTCTCTTTCTTTTTTTTGTTATTAGAATTTTTTTAGTTTTTAGTTATAAGTGTTGGCAATTACTAGATTGAATCATTTTTTTATTGTATTATATTTCCTAGAGATTATATATCGTGCTAGGGAGTGGGACTATTTGACTATTGAACCTCTTATTTTATCAAATAAAGAAGTATATGTATTAACTGGTATATTTGACCATGAAACAATGATTGGAATTGAGAACCCCTTTGAAAATTGGTCAGATGAGGAAATAGACAAAGAATTAGATGTAATGTACGAGAATTGGACAAACGAAGAGCTACTCATAATAAAAGAAGATGAAACATTATGTGACAAACAACTTTTAGAATATTTTCGTATTTGTTTAACTACAGGATTTGTTATTGAAGTACAGATAAGTAAAGACAGTATTTTAGAAAAAAACATTTTCTATTTTAGTGAGAAAAAGGTTATACAAAATGTAATAACAGATGCTAACGGTGATAAACAATGTACATTTAAAGAATGCGGGACACCAGAGGTAGCTTGGCAATTTATATATCAAGCATTACAGCCTAAAAATACTTTCTCTTGTCCAAATTATACATTTAAAATCCCTTCTTCTGCATATAAGGAAACTATTTTAAATCAATCAAACAAGCAATTAGTAGATTACTTGAAACTTTACTTAGATGATGAAGCTTCCTTAGAGTTAGCAAACATTATACATAATCGTGAAGAGTTAAATACTGTTCAAGTTCATTATTATATAAAGGACTCATGGTCTACAGATTGTATTCAGTTTTTATATAGTCAAAACCAATATTGGCTAATCCAAAAAGTTTTAGATAATGAGCAAACACAAACGAATTTTATTTGCCTTGATACCTTTACAATTACTGAAGAGATAAAGAAAATGGTACTTTATCTTAAATCATTAGGGGGTAAAACAAGGTGAGAAGTGAAATTAAGGTTACTCCTGACCATTTAAGGAAACTAGCTTCTAATATAGAACAAACAGCTCAAGAGCTATCTGAAACACATCAACGTATCAATCAGCAGTTATTTGATCTTCCTTTCCAATTATCTGGAAGAGATGCTGTGTTAAATCAATCCCAATACGCAGGCTCAGTGTTAGCTACTATAACGACAGTTTTAAAAGAACATAGTGATGCATTAAGAAAAGCTGCTGACCGTTTTGAGAAGGCTGATCAACAAGAAGTTTCATTTGGGGAAGAAGCAATTGATGTTAATTGGTTTGCACCGTTGGGTGGCGATATTGGTGATTGGAAAGATAACCCTACGGGATCATTATTTACTTTACTTGGTACTGTAACTGAAGGTGCAGCTGCCTACAAGTTGGCAGCTTTACATAATAAAGGTTTGCGTGTAACACCCTACACAAATAAAAAAGGAAAAGAAATGGTAAGGTTTCAAAATCGGACTGTACTAAAGGATAAAAATGGACTTAATGTGATAAGGCGTACAAAATTACCTTTAGCCGAAGTAAAGCAAATAGACGATGTAAAAAGACATGTTTTATCACCAAAAGAATTTCTTAAAGATTCATTGAAATTAAAAACAAATGCTTTGGGCTATGCAGCTATAGGGTGGGATGTAATTAATGATACAAAGGAAAATATTGAAAATAAAGCTTCAAAAACTAAGATAGCTGGTGATATTATTGGTGATGCAGCAATTGGGGTTGGTACAACTGCTGCAAGTGCCTTTGCGGGAGCCAAAGCAGGTGCCTTTGTTGGAAGTTTTTTGGGAGGTCCAATCGGAACTGTTGCTGGAGCTTGTATTGGCTTTGGTGTTTCTATAGGAGCTAGTATAATAACAGATGGAATTAAGTTTAACAAAGGTGATTGGAATCATGATGGTAAACAGGATTCGATAAAAGATAGAGTTAAATCTGGAATCGGAGCAACTTTAGATAAAATTTTTTAGTTTTTGGGAGATTAATATGGAAAAATACCACGGAAAAAGCACAGAACAAATTATTCGGAAATTGATGCCTGGCAGTGTAAGATCGAGTGTCGTTATGGTGTGGGTAGTTATTAATTTTATGATTTTAACCCCATTTTTATTTCCTCCAACCTTTACCATATACTTATATATAATTTTACCTTTTCTTTTGATTGCTAAT
>Ga0209463_1001604_pt1 | contig 13581 bp, 13 predicted proteins | sample AgamicMgSfrz_FD_187169 | JGI IMG/M metagenome (GOLD analysis project Ga0209463, IMG submission 187169) | Agave microbial communities from Guanajuato, Mexico - Mg.Sf.rz (SPAdes) (version 2) | ecosystem: Host-associated > Plants > Phyllosphere > Phylloplane/Leaf | place: Guanajuato, Mexico... | reverse complement strand
CTTGGAAACGTCAATGGGGGAAAGGACGTGTGTTTTATCACACGCTAGGTCACAACCATCATGAGATGGAAATTGAAGAAGTACGTGAATTGACTCGTCGTGGTATCCTTTGGGCGGCAAGTGCTGAGTAATGTACGAGGTAAAGTCATTTGAGTCCACTCTTTAACATAGACCTCTGCTGGATAAACGCTTTTGTAAGTTGAATTTTCGCTCGACAAATCCTTTATCCATCAGGGGATTCTTTTAATGTATTTAAATATAGATAGGGATTAAAACATCTATAATTCTTTGATTATATACTTTTGTAAATGTGAAAATCTTGAAAAATTCCTTGTCAGATTATCTTATATACAATGGCAACTTGCTTTTATATTCATAAAATCTTATTTAGTTTATAGAGGAGTGATTATCTTTGAAAAAGCGTTCAATGATACTTCCACGTTTAGGTACAATGATATTTTTCCAAGAATTTGTATACGGCACATGGCTCGTTTCTATGGGCTTGATTCTTAGTAAGCATGGGTTATCTTCAATTATTGGTACAGCATATGCAGTAGGAGGCATTGCTGCTATTCTCTCTCCAATTTTTATTGGCATGCTTACTGACCGATTTTTTACTTCTCAAAAGGCATTAGCTATTTGTAATATAGTTGGGGGTATAGTACTATGGATGATTCCTTCACAAATCGACGCTCAAAATGGAACATCATTTTTATGGTTAATATTTCTTTATAACCTACTCTTTATCCCAAGTTATTCACTTAGAAACAACATAAGTTTTCGTAATATTAAGAATTATAAGAAAGAATTTCCTCTTATTAGTGTATTTGGCACAGTAGGATTTATCGCTTCAGGTCTCTTACTTGGTATGATGGGTTATTCAGATAGTCCAATTTCTTTTCAATATGGAGCAGTAGTATCATTTTTGCTTGGGTTATATAATTTGACTTTGCCCAATACACCTCCTTTAGCTAAAGGAAAGCCAATATCCATCCGTGATTTACTATTTTTGGATGCGCTTACATTACTTAAAGATCGTAATTACCTTGTATTTATAGTTTGTACGATTTTACTCTTTATCCCATTTACAGCATATTCATCATATGCATCAGTATTTTTAGGAGCGTTTGGCTTTCAAAAAGTTTCAGCTATTATGACAATAGGGCAAGTATCAGAGGTTGTATTCTTGCTATTACTTCCCATATTTTTTCGTAAATTAGGATACAAATATATTTTCCTCATTGGACTAATGGCTTGGATATTAAGATGCGGTCTATTTGCTTTAGGTGCATCAGAGGTGGTAGTCATGTTTGTGTATATCGGGCTTGCTTTGCACGGTTTCTGTTGGAACTTCTTTTTTGTAACTGGATTCATGTATACAGATGAGAAAGCAGGTCCAGAAATAAAAGGTCAAGCACAAGGGCTACTAATGCTATTTAGCCAAGGGATTGGGGTGTTTTTGGGAAGTATTGTCACAGGACGCCTTTTCAATATTACTATTACTAAGCAGGGGACAGGAGCTCTTCATCAATGGGGATACTTCTGGACGTACAGTATAGCAGGTGCAATAGTTATTACTTTACTATTTGTCTTACTATTTAAAAGGCGAGAAAAAAGTTCTATAACAGTTGGAACAGTTGATATAAGAAAAGTCTCAAATTCTTGAAGAGAGATGATAGGAAGAGAAAGTATCTTATTTTAAAATTTAAAAGGTGATTTTGACATATATAGTTAAATTTGGTGAAATAATAGGTGATTTCTTTTTAGGCGGATTTACCGCTAGATAGATTTGCTTCTTTTAAGCTAACTTAGAGCTTCTATATTATCTAGTTTATGATTTTATATTTATATTATAGAAAACAAAATGGTATTTCAGAGTAGAAAATAGGAAGTAGGGGGTAAAATTGGAACGAATCAAATACAGCAGTAGAATTACATTGTTATCAATTGATTTTAATAAGGAGAGATAAAAACGTGTTTTTAAAGTCTTTAACTAGTAATGATCTTCTTACAATTACTTATTATGAAGATAGTTTATTAAAAACATACAAAGGTCACATTTATAAAATAAACACTATCAATCAACTAATCTTTCTAAAGGACGACAAAGAAGATTTATTTTCTGTTCATTTATACAATATTAAAGCCATAAGCTAACTCATTTTAGTATTAACGATATGAAATTTTTATTATTAGCTCGTAGTTGTAATGAAGATACTGTTAATCAAGGAGGATATAAAATGTTACAGCAAACATACTATATAGTTGTAATGGGGAAGATTTCTATAAAGTGCAATCAAGAATTAGATTATTATCCAACTGAGGAAGAAATAGAAAAATTCATTAGAGAATATCAAGGAATAAGTGCAAAAGTGGAAACTAGATATAAATACTTAATTTGAAGCAGAAACTAATATAATTTAAGATATATAATCGCAATGAAAGATCATATTAACAAAAAAACCATTTTCAATTCTATACTAAATTTGAAAATGGTTTTTTTGTTAATATAATTGGTTGTAATAACCCTAACAAGAAACACTTTTTATTTTAGTCTTCCTTCAGTGTTATTTTTTATCTATATAAGACTATTGATTGCTGTATCTACGTACACGTAGTAAAGCTTGTTCAGCATGACCTGCAAAGTTCTCTAATTGACAAAGTCGAGCCGCATACTCACCAATATGTATACTAGCTTCTTCAGTAACTTTTTGATAAGTACAAGTCTTAAGGAACTTACCTACCCATAGTCCGCCTGTATATCGAGCAGCGCCCTTAGTAGGTAAAGTATGATTTGTGCCAATGACTTTATCTCCATATGCTACGTTTGTTTCAGGACCGAGGAAAAGTGCTCCATAATTTTTCATGTTTTTTAAGAAATAATCAGGATCCTCAGTTAAGACCTGTACATGTTCATATGCTAATTTATCTGCTTCATTTAATGCTTCCTCAAGTGTATCTACTACAATTAATGTTCCATAACCTTCCCAAGCTACCTTAGCGATATCTCCAGTAGGAAGCAATTCAACTTGTCTTTCTATTTCTTTTAGAGTTTCCTCAGCCAATCTTTGTGATGTTGTAATTATGGCACCTGGAGAAGTCGGACCATGTTCAACTTGTCCTAAGACGTCTGTAGCAATCATCTCCGCGTCAGCTGATTCATCGGCAATAATTAAAGTCTCTGTTGGTCCTGCGAACAAATCAATGCCTACTCTTCCGAATAGTTGTCTTTTTGTTTCAGCAACAAATGCATTACCTGGACCTACGATCATATCCACTGCTTGAATGGTTTCAGTACCAATTGCCATAGATGCCATTGCTTGAATCCCACCTAAAATATAAATCTCATCTGCTCCTGCTAAATACATAGCTGCTACAGTAGCTTCTGGAATTTCACCTTGAATTGGTGGTGTACATGCAATTACTCGTTCTACCCCAGCTACCTTCGCAGTTAATACACTCATTTGAGCAGAAGCGACCATTGGGTAACGTCCTCCCGGTATATAACAACCCACGCTTGTTACAGGAATATTTTTGTGACCTAAAATAACACCGGGTAATGTTTCAACTTCAATATCCAAGATCGATTTTCTTTGCTCTTCTGCAAATTTCCGAACATTACTTTGGGCAAATTTAATGTCGCTGATAGTCTGTTCGGGAACTCTACTTATAATATCCTGAATTTGTTCATTGGATAGTTTAAAACTTTCAGGGGACCACTTGTCAAATTTTTGAGATAGTTCGCGTACTGCACTATCACCATGTTTCTCAATTTGTTTAATGGTGTTATTTACAATAATAGATACTTCTGAATCGTTTAATGCAATTTCTTCCTCTGTTTTACCTTGTTTTAAATATCTAATCATCACTATCTCTCCTTTTGTAGGAATACGTATTCCTTTATGTTTATTTATGCCTAATAAGCATGATGTGGGGTACGCTTTAGGAATACGTATTCCTTCATATTTGTTTACGCCTAATACGCTTGGTATGGGATATTTTTTTCGGGAATACGTATTCCTTTGTGTCTATTTATACTTAATAATTATGATATAAAGTACCTTTTAGGAATACGTATTCCTATAAGCTGATTTTAATGAGATATGTTTTTTTTGTCAATTAATTTTTTTCAGAAAATTTTAAGTGACTTATTTATTTTCGATTTTATATACTTTCTTTTTTTGTTCCTGTAATATATAAATTATTGAAAATGTAACTTATATAGATAACGTTGACTATAAGGTTAGTGTGTTAGTAGAGGGGCTCTTTTAAAAGAATCCTTAACCCTTTTATACCTACTATAGTTTTGATGAGGTTATCTTCCGCGGATGTATTTGATTTTAGTATTGATCTTTCTCTATATAGAAGAAAGGAGAGCAGCTTTTTGAAAGGTAATCATTTAAAGAAAAAAAAAGTGAACGCAACAGAGATCGCTAGGTTGGCAGGAGTGTCACAATCAACTGTATCACGAGTGTTTAACTCCAGTAAACCTGTCTCAGAAGATCTACGTCGTAGAGTAATGGATATTGCTGAAATGCTAGAATACCGCCCAAATGCTTTGGCACGAGGGCTAACTATGAATAAAACGAACATGATTGGCCTTGTAATGGGAGACGTAGAAAATCCCTTTTTCTCAGGTATTCTGGAAAAAATGACAAGTGCTCTAAAAAAGAGAGGTTTTAAAATTCTTTTTGTTCACACTAAAGAAGGATTAATTCAAGAAGAAGAAATATCACAGTTTATGGAATATAATGTTGATGGAGTTATTGTAACGGATGCCCTTTTAACATCAAATATTGTTAGACAATTATCGAATAATGAAATACCTGTAGTATTATTCTATCGTGATACTAAGGAATCATCTTGTCATTTTGTTGGCTGTGATAATTATTCAGCTGGCAGGAAAATAGGCGAATTTTTATATAATCAAGGTCATAGACAGCTTGCATATATAACAGGGCACAAAGACTCTTCAACGAATCAAGAGCGACAAGAAGGTTTTTGTACATTCCTTAGGGAAAAAGGAATCACACCCATTATTGAGGCAGGAGGATATTCATACAAATCGGGATATCGTGCTGCGTTGAGGTTATTCTCTAAGAATAATCGGTTGGATGCAATTTTCTGTGCAGACGATATTATGGCAATAGGAGTAATTGATGCTGCTCAGTCTTTAGGGATAAATATTCCTAAAGATTTATCGATTGTAGGCTTTGATGATATCCCTATGGCTTCGTGGAGTCCATACTCTTTAACAACTTGGAAAGTTCCAGTAGATGAAATGATTGAATTAACTATTTCAATTTTATTAAAAGAGATTAATGAAGAGACAGAAGAGATGGAAGACACTAAGCATATTTTACTTCCTGGAACATTTATAGAAAGAAAATCAGTAATTCCAAATTTGGAATCATTATAATCAAGAGCATTAAATCAATATGCTAACATTTTAATGCTGTTAAATTTCCTTTTCTTTATTCGCAATTTGCAGTGTGATCTATAATAACGTTAGAAGAGGAATATTATAATACAAAAGGAAAGGAATCCAACTTACTAAGCAAGTTGGATTCCTTTCCTTTTGTATGCAATGTCTTAATAAGTACTATATTTACTTATAAATCTCTTGTAGATTTTCTTACTACTAATTCAATAGGAAGTGTAATATTTTTAAGTTCTAATGTTTTAGTTTCAATAGTATTTATAAGTGTTTGAGCACATATAACTCCTTTATTGAACACATCTTGTCTGATTGTGGTTAAACTTGGTAATGAATAATTACTAAGTACAATATCGTCATATCCTACAATAGAATAGTCTTTTGGTATTTCTTTTCCTTGTTCTGATAATGCTTTGATAATTCCAACTGCTAATATATCTGAACAAGCAAAAATAGCTGTTGTCTTTTTTTCTACCCCTAGTAATTTTAGACCCATTTCATATCCAATATCAAAATAACTACCTCTACCATCAAATAATAAGTTTTCATCTACAGTAAGACCAGCTTCCTCTAGTGCTTTTTTGTAGCCAGAGAAACGCTTCATATCTATGGAAATATTAGTTAAATCATGTCCCACAAAACTTATATGGGTATGTCCTTTATCAATCAAATGTTTCGTGGCAAGATATCCTCCAAGTTCATCATCGATCTTTATGTTATGGTATTGATTAGCATGCTTCTCATAACAATCTGCTAATACAATAGGAATATCTAAATTTTTCATTTCAAGATAAAGATTTTCAGGAAATTGGTTTAAAAATATTAGGCCATCTAAATTTCTTTTTATTACCCAATTTTTACAATCCTCAGGTTCTCTTAAAGCTGAAAATAGAAGATCATAATTTTGTTTTCTAAAGACATACTCCAAACCGGCTAGGATTTCATTATAATAATGATTTTGTTTAAATATAGGTGCAAGAGAATCATTAGTTGCAGGAAGGACTACACCTATAATGTTTGATTTCTTCTTAGTTAGACTAATGGCTGTAAAGTCGGGTTGATATTGAAGATCCTTAATTGCTTGGAAAACTTTTTCTCTTGTTTCTTCAGAAATTTTATTCACGCCGTTAACCACATATGAAACCGTCGTTCTTGAGACGCCTGCATATTTTGCTACATCACGAATTGTAACTTTTTTTTTCATCTTCTCCTCCAGTGAACCGGTTCAATTTTTTATTTAATTATATAAAATTGTGAAATATAATACAAGGATGCCCCATATTTAGGTTATGTTTCCTTGTAGCTTAAGAATTTAATTTATTATCTATAAGGAATTTAAAAGACAAGGAGATTTAAAATAAAGTAATTTACAAAATGAAAATAATGAAAAAATAAAGTGCTTAATTATTAAAATTATCAAAAAAATATTGTTTACACAAAAAAATTAAGATGGTAAGATATTCTCAGGTGAACCGGTTCACCAATATACAATTTATATTACTAATCCCATAGTATAGATTTCCTGTTATAAACCCCTTGTTATAGATTCCTTGTTAAATTTTTGTCAATTGAACCGGTTCACTTACTATGATGAGCGAAAAGATATCCGAGATTTATAAAAAAATAGGGCTTTAGATATTGTAAATTAAAGATATTTCTCAAACAGTGATAAAAAGATAAACAATGTAGTTACCCATCATCTGTCACTTAATTCAAGGGAGGAATAGAGAAATGAAAAAAAAATATGACATTATTATTATAGGTACCGGTGCAGGTGGAGGAACATTAGCTTATGCACTAAAGGATAGCAAACTAAACGTACTTATTTTAGAGCGTGGTGATTATTTGCCTCAGGAAGAACAAAACTGGAGTGCTGAAGCGACATTTAAAGAAAATCGTTATAAAACAAAAGAAAAATGGTACGATGACGAGGGCAAAGAATTCTCTCCTGGTGTTAATTATTACGTAGGTGGTAATACAAAAGTTTATGGAGCCGTTATGTTTCGATTAAGAAAGGAAGATTTTAAAGAGCTAGAACATGAGGGAGGGAGAATCTCACCCGGCTGGCCTATAAGTTATGAGGACTTGGAGCCTTATTATACTCAAGCAGAAGAACTTTACCATGTTCATGGTAACTTAGGAGAGGATCCAACAGAGCCACCCCATTCTAAACCATTTCCGTTTCCTGCAATGCCTCATGAACCAGTCCTTGAAAAACTTTCGGATAGTTTAAGGAAACAGGGGTTGAATCCATCGCATTTACCAATGGCCATTGATTTGCGTGAAGAAGGACGTTGTATCCGATGTAAAACCTGTGATGGGTTTCCTTGTAAGGTTCATGCAAAAGGGGATGCGGACGTATGCTGTATAAAGCCTGCTTTAAAATCACCAAATGTGGAAATAATGACTGGCGCCTATGCTCGTCGTATATTAACGAATGAAAGCGGAAATCTTGCTACAGGAGTAGAAGTTGAGAAGGATGGTAAAGTATTCATTGTAGAGGCTGATACAGTAGTTGCTGCATGTGGGGCTGTTAATTCAGCTGCTTTACTTTTACGTTCAGCTAATGACAAGCACCCTAATGGATTAGCTAATCAATCTGATATGGTTGGTCGTAATTATATGATGCATATTAACTCTGGACTTGTTGCAATACATCCAAAGAAAAACCCAACTATATTTCAAAAAACTCTTACTATTAATGATTTTTATTTTGGAACGCCTGATTTTCCTTATCCAATGGGTAATTTACAAATGCTTGGAAAATTGCAAGGTGTTATGATGAAAGACGCAAAACCTTATATACCTACTTCAATTCTAAATGGCGTAGCCAATCGGAGCGTTGATTGGTTTGTTATGTCAGAAGATTTACCAGATCCAGAACACCGAGTAAGCCTTGATAAAAAGGGAAATATTGTAGTTACTTGGAAATCAAATAACGTTGGAGCCCATAAAAGATTAATCAATGAAGCAAAACAAATGATGAAAAAAGCTGGATATCCTATTGTAGCTGCACAACCAATGGGGGGGATTGGAGTCAACTCGCATCAATGTGGAACTATCCGTTTTGGTACAGACCCTTCTACTTCAGTGCTCGATCCATATTGTCGAGCTCATACTGTTCCTAATTTGTATGTAGTAGATGCTTCTTTCTTTCCTTCCTCCGCAGCAGTCAACCCAGCACTCACAATTGCTGCACAGGCGCTACGCGTTGGTGAACATTTAATTAAGGAAAAAACTTCATTATCTGTAGATAACAAAGTATATCAATAAAAGACTTAAATAGATAAAAGTTAAGTAAGTATAAAAGGTTAATTTTGAGAAGATTTTCTTTAGGGAAAATGAAAAAAACAAATACAATTTAAACTATGCAAAGGATTGCTATTATGATTGTTTCACGAAAGAAAAGAAGATTTATTTTGATTGTTTTTATGATTTCTACCTTTGCTATAGGAATGACAGAATACGTCGTAACTGGATTAATGACTCAATTTGCATCTGATCTCAACGTCAATTTGGCAACAACCGGACTACTTTTAAGTATTTATGCAATTAGTGTAGCAATTTTCGGTCCTATAGTACGAATAGTTACGATAAAGCTACAACCTAGATCCTTGCTCATTGGATTTATGATTGTTTTTATCTTGAGTAACTCCATAGCAGCAACAGCTCCTAATTTTGAGATGTTATTGCTTTCAAGACTATTATCAGCTATTATGCATGCCCCCTTTTTTGGACTCTGTATGTCAATAGCCTATAATCTCTCTACATCTGATAAGGGCCCAAGTGCAATAGCAATGGTTCAAGGAGGGCTTACCATCGCTATTATGCTAGGAGTTCCATTTGGATCATATCTTGGTGGTATCTTTGAATGGCGTTATGTTTTTTGGCTTATTGTCGCCATAGGGGTAATAGCGTTAATTGGTCTAGTTTTAGTTACACCTAAGCAGGAAAGCGAAACACCTCCCAACATACGTGAAGAGCTCCGTATTTTTAAGAATCGAAATGTACTGATGATACTAGCTATTGTTGTTTTTGGTTTTTCCGGAGTGTTTACAGCTTATACCTTTTTAGAGCCTATGCTTCGTGAACTTTCTGGATTTGGAGTTAATGAAATAACTATTGGTTTATTCTTGTTTGGCTTTGGTGCTGTACTAGGTAATTTTATGTCTGGTAAAACATCTCCTCCTCTATTAACCGAAAGATTAGTCTTGAGTCTATTAATTTTGGCTATAGTACTGCTTCTTTTTACATGGCTGCTTCCATTTAAGGGCATAGCTTTCCTTATGTGTTTACTATTCGGTGCTGGTACTTTTGGAACAGCGCCTATTCTTAATTCAAAGATTATCATGGCGGGTTGGGAGGCTCCTTCCTTATCGGGAACTATCTCGGCATCAGTATTTAATTTTGCTAATTGTCTTGGTGCTACACTGAGTACATTATTTTTAAATACCGGAGCTAGTTTTAAGTTAATTACATCAATCGCAGGTACAATGGTTCTATTCGGAATGATTTTAACTATGCTAACCTACAAAGTTAAAAATAGTAAAATATTAAATCAACAAAGTGGATAGATAAATATCTATCCACTTCTTTAGTTTAAGGAGATGATTTTATGACCATATCTACTAAGCAATGGCAATATGCAATATTCACTTTGTTTTTGGTACCAGGATTATCTTTATCTACTTGGATTTCAAGAACACCGAATATTCGAGACACTTTACAAGCATCTACATCTTTAATGGGATGGATTATTTTTGGATTAGCATGTGGGTCCCTAATCGGATTATTGGCTGCTAATCGCTTAATTGGAAAAATGGGTACAAAATATGTTATAGCAATGTGTTTATTTGTCATTTGTATAGGTTTGATAACAATTGGTACAAGTGCTACATTTTTCAAGTCTGCGCTTTTAGTTTTTCTATCACTTGCATTCTTTGGATTTGGCTTTGGAATGATTGAAGTAGCAATTAACATAGAAGGCGCATCTTTGGAATATGCAATGTCTAAGACACTGTTACCTGCTATTCATGGAGCATTTAGCGCTGGGACTTTGTTAGGAGCTGGAATAGGTTATTTAGCTATCCTACTTAACATTGCTACTATAGCCCACTTTTTATTAATTGCTTTTCTTGGTTTGCTATTGCTTGTTATATATATTGGCAAAATACCTTCTCATAATGGTAAGACAGATCAATCAGAAAATGTTGATTGTCAGAATGAAAAGGTGAATGTGTGGAAAGAGAAACGAACCATCCTTATTGGGTTACTTGTTTTAGGTATGGCATTTGCCGAAGGTTCAGCAAATGAATGGTTGCCGATGACAATTGTAGATGGATTTAATGTAGAAGATCATGTAGGAACTGCTGTTTATACTATTTTTCTATTCGCTATGTTGATAGGCAGACTGGCAGGAGGGAATATTTTAGATCGCTTCGGTCGTGTTTCAGTTATACGCTTTGCTACTCTTGTTGCAGCATGTGGCATCTGTATGTTGGTCTTTGTAAATTCGTTATTAATCGGGGTTATCGGTGTCTTTCTATGGGGGTTAGGCGCCTCACTAGGATTCCCTGTAGGTTTATCTGCAGCAGGAGATGAACCAAAAAATGCTGCGCAAAGAGTTGGAGCCGTTTCAGTATTAGGCTATCTTGCTTTTCTTGTTGGTCCACCATTTCTTGGAATGTTAGGAGAGGAAGTTGGTCTGTTACAGGCCATGATTGCCGTTCTTATCATCTTGATACTTGTCAGTTTTTTAACTCCTGTAGTAAAAAAACCTATAAAACATCGAATTACTAAATAGATATTTAATGTGAAAAAGTAGTGGGTAATATTTTACATTTTTTTGTATACTTCTTAAGGATGTTTAATAATTTCATTTCGACAGGAGGTATTTAAGATGGAATATCTCCCAAATTCAATAAGTAGTACAACTTTATTTAAGATTCGGAAAAGCTTTATAAAATTAGATGATGTTAAAAAATGGAATCAAGCAACAAAGTAGGAATAAGTTTTCCAACCATAAGTAAGTTTCTAGACCAGATGGAGAGCCATGGTGAGGCTATATTAGGAGGTTTAGATAAGTCTAGTGGAGGGAGGAAAGCAAAAAGATATAGATACAATCCTAACTATATGTTAGGTTTAGCAATATTTTTAGAAAAAAAGAAACTCAGTATACAGTTTTTAATTGTATGGGTGAAATAAAGAAAAAAGGACAAGTAGAAAGTGTCTTAAACAAGGATGGTTTAAATCAATTAACCAATTACATTAAGGAAGTTCTGCTAAAAAATCCTAAAATTAATTCGGTAGCTATGGGTATTCCTGCTTCTGTTGACAGTAGTGATATATTCCATAAATATCATCGTCTTCAGAACTTTAATTTGAAGAACTACTATGAAAATTATTTCTCTATCCCCGTTACAGTAGAACATGATATGAATGCAGCTGTTTTAGAACTATATTCGAAACATACAATAACGGTTGAACTTACTTAGGAGAGAGGACATAGATCATGGTCATTTACCATCACAGGAGGAAACTATCAATTATTCATTAGATCATCAACAAATTAAATTATGGCGTCTGTCTATTTATTTTATTATGTATTACCGAGATTTTCTATGGCCTCGCGGGTATCACGTATACCTACTATTCTAAGTTTAAAACGTAAAAAGAACCCACTGCACGAAAACAGTAGGTTCTTTTTAACTTATTTAAGAACAATAAATCCTATTAAATCAGGGATTAATGATTAACTTTTTCATATACATTTGATTGTAAAGATAATATTTGAATAATTGTTTTCATGACAGCATCTTCTTCATTTGAACGGGTAATAAAATTTGCAGCGTCTTTTATCTCTTTGACTGCATTTCGTACCGCAAAGCTATATGTTGCACTAGCCATCAATTCTAAGTCGTTATAACCATCTCCAAATGCCATTGTTTCTTCAGGAGTCACATTTAACAAACGCTGTAAGTGTTCAACAGTAGTTCCCTTGTGAACATTAGCATTCGCGATATCAATCCAACAAGGTTCGGAAGCCACAATATAAGCATGATTGAAAAATATAGCTAATTTCTCTCTCGTTTCCATACACCTATACAACGGATCGTGAATCGTTATCTTAACAAAGTCTTCTGTTATTTCGCTAAAGTTGGATACTTTTCTTACTTGTGCATAGGACTTTCTGACAATCGCTGCTTCTTCAGAAGGGATATTGTTTTTTATTACAGCACCATTTCTTGTACACGCAATAATGGTATGCTCAAGACTAATTTTTTCTAGTAAACCAATAATTTCTAATCCTAATTTATTACTAAGTAGAGATTCATAAACAAATTTCTTGTTGTGTTTAATACGCGTGGCGCTATCTCCTAAAATCCATAAATCATCTGCATCATCGCCAAATAACTCTTCTATACGTTCGCATTGTTTTCCCGTAACAGGGGCAAAAACAATGCCCTTTTCTTTCATTATCTTTTTTACATCGTTGTACAGTTCCCTGTTAAAGTCACCATTATTATTTAAGAACGTTCCGTCCATATCAGATAACACTAACTTGATCATAAAATTTCCCCTTATATCTCTACTTTTTGAAAAAACTGCGGTAAATGTTCTTTATGTGCCTCTAACATTTCATCCAAGATTACTTTTCCCATTTTATCTGAAGGGACAAGAGGATTAATTGTAATAGCTAGCAGAGCTGTATCGTAATTGCCTGTTACGGCTGCCTCAGCACCTACCCGTTCAAATGATTTGATTTGCTGTACCAGCCCTCGAACTGCAACAGGGAGGTCTCCGTTAATAACCGGCTTTGGACCTTCTTTTGTAATCACACAGCTTACTTCTACAGCAGAGTCATGTGGAATACTTGCAATAGCCCCATTATTAATGGTATTAACGGGCTGAATATCACGCTTATCATTATAGATAGATGAGATTAGACGAACTGCCGCATCACTGTAATAAGCTCCGCCCCGTTGCTCTAATTGGGGTGGCTTAATTGCAAGATTAGGGTCCTTGTATAGTTCAAATAGTTCTTCTTCAAGCTGCTTAACCACTTCAGCTCTTGTTGTACCATCTTTAAAGTTTTTCAATTCTTTTTGTAACATTTCATCACTCTTATAATAGTATAGGTGGTA
>Ga0209463_1001600_pt1 | contig 13613 bp, 9 predicted proteins | sample AgamicMgSfrz_FD_187169 | JGI IMG/M metagenome (GOLD analysis project Ga0209463, IMG submission 187169) | Agave microbial communities from Guanajuato, Mexico - Mg.Sf.rz (SPAdes) (version 2) | ecosystem: Host-associated > Plants > Phyllosphere > Phylloplane/Leaf | place: Guanajuato, Mexico... | reverse complement strand
ATAGAACGATACAGGGAGCAGTGCAGGGGCAGGGGGGAACGATATGGGTTCCGCTGCGAGAACTGCTGGAATTAATGGGGCTGGATGTATCTTCGCTGCATTCCAATGAATCCGAGTGGATCGTGAAGGCCAATATGCCTCTCGCAGCAGCGTTAAACTTCTATTTGTACAGAACGATATGAATTAACGAATCCAGACAGGACTAATCTCTCTACTTCCGGGCAACAATGAATCATAGATTACTATGACTCTGAAATGCCAGAATGGAAGGAGAATGAGGGAGATGTCGTATATTCGAATGGAACATGAACATGCGGTCGAACTGCTGAACAGGGTGATCAAGCGGGTCGAGAGTGTGATTATAGGCAAAAAACAAGAGATTCAATATGTCCTTACTGCAATGCTGAGTGGGGGGCACGTGCTCCTGGAAGATGTACCGGGGACAGGAAAAACGATGCTGGTTCGGGCTGTCGCATCTTCATTGAACTGTTCCATGGGCCGTATTCAATTCACCTCCGATGTCATGCCAGCAGATGTTACAGGTACATCCATGTATCACCCTCACACGCGTGAATTTACATTCCGGCCAGGACCTGTTATGTCCAACATTGTACTGGCTGACGAAATCAATCGGGCGTCGCCCCGGACCCAGTCTGCCTTGCTGGAAGCGATGGAAGAACGGCGAATTACGGTGGATGGCACGACACATGCTTTGCCAAGGCCGTTCTTCCTGCTGGCAACGCAGAATCCTCTGCAGTTTGAGGGAACGTATCGTTTACCCGAAGCGCAGCTGGACCGTTTTCTCATGCGAATTGGACTCGGTTACCCGGAACCGGAACAGGAAGTGGAACTGCTAACCAGAGTACACAGCAGAGAATTGCTGGATGAACTCCGTCCGGTGGTGCTCGCTGAAGAAGTGGTTGCGATGCAGCGTGAAGTCAGGCATGTGCATGTTGATCCCGTAGTCAAACAGTACCTGGTGGCGGTTGCTGTAGCTACTCGCAATCATCCGGCCGTGAGGCTCGGAATCAGTCCGCGCGGAACGCTGGCCTGGATGGCTGCGACGCAGGCATATGCCTATCTGCAGGGGCGAAGCTATGTCATTCCGGATGATGTAAAAGAAGTGGCTGTGCCTGTGCTTGCCCACCGAATCGGGTTGAAAGCCCAGAATAGAACGGAGGCATTTCGTGGGCAGGAACAGGTCGTTCAGGATGCCTTATCCTCTGTTCCCGTACCTGTGCAAATGACAGCTCAGGGAAGGAGCCGGCGATGATGACCGCGCCTGTCCAATGGTTGTTCCATGCGGTATTGGCAGCAGCTTTTGCTTGCCTTTACATATGGCATGGAGGCAAGGCAGCACTGTTTTTGTCCATTACGGCCTCTCTCATCCTGATTAGTGGTCTCGTCATTTATCTATTGGGACCACGCCGAATTCTCATTCGCCGGCAAATGAATTCGGAACGGATTATGGTTGGGGAGATGGTGCGTGTTCAGGTGCAAGTGGAGTTCGAATGCCGAATTCCACTGCTTTGGATCATGCTTTGTGAGGATACGCCCGCTGGTGTGCATCGTAAATTACTTTTTCCGGGAATGAGACGCAAGTTTGCCTACCAATATCAAATGTCCGGCTTGCGAAGAGGGTTGTATCAATGGGGTTCAGGTCGATTGTACTGGGGAGACGTATTCGGCTGGAATACAGTCTCTGCGGAAACGTCGGGCAGTACTCCTCTCGTTGTTGTTCCATCTGGATCAGCGTTCGGAGATGGTGAGTCTGCAGCATTCTCGGCTATAGATGAAGGAACTTCGGCAAATCCAAAAACCGGTCAGGGTAACCGAAGTCCCGAGTTCCGGGAGTATCAACCAGGAGATCCGCTGGGACGCATTCACTGGAAAAGCACGGCCAAGACGGGCAAGCTTCAAACCTTTTTGCCTGAAATATCTGAATCAACGTCGATAGGTATACTGGTGTATGAAGGCAGGACTGGATATGAACGACGAATGCAGGGGGCGAAGGAGCATCCGGCGTTTGAACGTGCCGTTAACATGGCTGCCCGCTGGGTGTTTACAGCTGTTCGCGATGAAGTTCCCTATCAACTCTGGAGGACGGGGGAAGAGACTGGCCCGGATAAGCACCAAAGGTGGTTAAGCGATCTGATCCATGCGGAGCATGTAAATCTGTCACTGGACAGCTTGGCTCAGGCGAGCATATCCAGTGCTGACTCATCCGTTTCATCTCTGGTGCATACAACTATGCTGGATCAGTGGCCAGCGGGGACACGAATTATTGTCCTTACTGGCAGGCTGGATGCCGTGCTGACCGGCTGGGTGGTGGATGCAGCTGAGTTGGGACATGAGATAGAAGTGCAGTTAACCGAGACACCGGTGGTTGAGGATGACCAATGGACGGAACAGCTTCGTCTAAGCGGGGTAAGAATCAGCACAATCGGAGACCATTCAATGCCTTCCGTTGGAAAGGCGGGTGTCTCGGATGTGGGAGCGTAATCATGGTGATACGGCGGCTGTCCAGTCGGCCGAAGACGTTTCGGTACTCGGTCCGGACTCCACATCCCAACGTCTTAAGAGAGAGCCTGCCGTGTATAGAATAAGCATTTCTGTCTTTCTGCTGCTTCTCTCTCTGGAATGGATTTACCCGATTACTTCCGCGGGACAACCGGGAAGCGAGCGTTTTCTGGCGGTGATGGCCGGACTTACGGGTGCGCTCCTGATGGCGGGATTACTGCGTGTAGGCTGGATGTTAGGGATATTGCTTCGACTGTTTATGGCTCTGACAGCTCTATGCCTGATGTATGGGGGGAGTGATCCTGCCGGATGGGCTCTCGGATACCCGGGAACTTGGATGGAGGATACACGCTCATTGATGGAAAGTGGGCGCTTTTATTCCATCAGTACGGAGACAAGAGGTTTGTTGATGATGTGTGGATGGAGCATGCTCATGGCTTCCGTGCAGTCTCTTGTATTGATGCGGCGAAGTGTGATGCTGTTCGGCAGTGCTTCCCTGCTCTACTTGCTGCTTCTGGAAACCTTGGCCGGGCTGGATGTCTACGCCTCTGTAGTACGCTCCGTCCTTTGGATTCTGCTGATCCAGGCCATATTGCAGCTGCTTCGTCTGTTGGAAGGAGTCACTACACCAACCTTTCACCGATATCCCTATGTTCGTTGGTGTGCGGTGGCTGCTGCGGCGGCGGCAGGGATGGTACTGTTCGCTGCCCTGCCCGGGCGTGTTGTCCCCGTTCCTGAGCCGGAACGGATATCGCTTGACCAGATTGGAGAACGCCTCGCCCGCTGGGCAGGCTATACACCACGCGGCAGCATTCCTGCTTCGGCATCTGTCACAGGATACAGCACGGTGGATGCACCGATGGGGTCTCCGTTGGTACAAGGGAACGCCGTCTTTTTTACAGCAAAAAGCCCTGAAGTTACGTACTGGCGCGGAGAGACCCGTTCCTATTATAACGGCAGTACATGGAGTGATCCTGTACAAAACTTTCAAAAGGCCAGTCCGGCAGGTCTGTTTCGTGCCGATGGCTGGGAGAACCAAGCCTACTGGACACGCATTCGCCAAACGGTCACGATGGAGCGCCCGTGGAGAGGACCTAATCCACTCTTTACTGGAGGAGTCCCTTTAAACCTGTCTTTTCAGGATAAGAATGAAAATAACGAAGCCAATAGGATGTCCCTGCTCTCCAATGCAGATTCGGCTACGCTCTGGCTTGCTGGCTCCAGCAGTCGTGAACCGATCAAGACGTATACAACCGATGTCATGATTCCAGCCGTGTCTCCGGAGCAGCTTCGTCTATTGGGGGAGGCGCGTAGCTCGAGTCAAGATCCGGCAGCCATCCGCAGAACCTATTTGCAGCTGCCCACATCTCTGCCTGAGCGGGTACGATCACTGGCAAGTGACATTATCCAGAAAAGTGAATCGCGTTATGATGCAGTTCAGGCCGTGCGGACCTACCTGGCAGAGCATGCTGAATATACACTGGACACGCGCATGCCGCCTCGCGGAACTGATTTCGTCGATGACTTTCTGTTTGTCACTGGAGAGGGCTACTGCAATCACTTCTCCACGGCAATGGTTGTGTTGCTTCGCGCAGAGGGAATTCCCGCGCGTTGGGTGAAGGGATTCGGTGCAGGCACGCCGGACCCAGAGGTACCGGGTCAGTATGTCATTACCCAGGGGGATGCTCATTCCTGGGTGGAGGTGTACTTCCCCGGCGCAGGCTGGATGCCGTTTGAGGCTACGCCGGGCTTTGCTTTGCCGCAAGGCGATGGCGCTGACGCCGCAGCGGTCGCCGGGGCGCAGCCCGGCGAGGTGAACCCGCCGCAATCCGGCGGCGGGCTGGGTAGTGCGGGCGCCTGGCTGCTGGCGCGCGCCCGTGCTCTTGCCGCGGAGCCATGGCTCGCGGCAGCCCTTGCGGCAGCGGTACTGCTAGCCGCTGCCGGGGCCTTGCGCATGCGGCGGCTGCGCCCCGCGCTGCGGCTCAGGCTGCTGCTGGCATGGCCGCGCAGCAGCTTCCCGGACCGTGAGCGGCTGCTCAGCGCCGCAGCTCCGGTCTGGGCCGCGCTCGCGCGGCGGTACGGCCCGCGGCCGCCGGGGATGACGCTGCGTGAGTATGCAGCGTCACCCGCCTTGGCCGCAGGCACGGACGCAGCGGACATCGCGCGGTTTGCAGCCGACTGGGAACGGCTGCTGTACGGGCCGGACCGTCCGCTTCGCACGGACAGTCTTGAATTCTTGCGCCGGGCACTTCGCCTCGCCCGGCGCCTGCAGTCACCGTAACATCGCCCGAGGACGTCTTGCTCGCTGAAATGCGAATAAGGCGTTTTTGGGCGGTTTTCTCTATATTGCCTTGTTATTGTCTTGGTATTGTAGTGTCTATTTTACATTTCAATTGGCATGAAACATTCATTTGAAAATGAAGCGAATGGAAGTGGGGAATTTGTAGAAAACTCACAATGAAGGGGTCTTCATCTCAAATGTTGCAAACTGCCCACAAAAAGGAGTTTCGTCTTTCCTTGACGGTATGTTTTGTCGTTGCGTATAATTAGTTTCATTAATTGAGGGAGGCACGGTAATGAATAAGCAAAATGAAATTGTGGTTGTCCTTGACTTTGGGGGCCAATACAACCAGTTAATCGCCAGAAGAATCCGGGATCTTGGCGTATACAGCGAGCTTTTGCCGTATAACACACCGGCAGAGAAGATCGCAGAAATGTCACCAAAAGGTATTGTATTCTCCGGGGGTCCGTCCAGCGTGTACGCTGAGAACGCTCCGCACGTGGATCCAGGTGTTTATGATCTGGGACTTCCGATCTTCGGGATTTGCTACGGTATGCAGCTTATGGCACAGCAGCTTGAAGGTAAGGTAGAACGTTCCGAGAAACGTGAGTACGGAAAAGCTGACCTTGAGTTTGCCGCAGGATCTGCACTCGCACAAGGCATTGAAGGTGAACATACGGTATGGATGAGTCATGGTGACCATGTGGTTACATTGCCTCCGGGCTTCAAACTGGATGCAGGCACGGAAAGTGCGCCGATCGCTGCGATGAGTAACGATGAGCGCAAATTGTATGCTGTTCAGTTCCACCCGGAAGTGCGTCACTCCGTTCGCGGTAACGACATGATTAGCAACTTCCTGTTTAACATCTGTGGTTGCGAAGGCAACTGGACGATGGAAACATTTATTGATGACACCATCAAAGATATCCGTGAAAAAGTGGGCGACGGTAAAGTACTGTGTGCACTCAGCGGTGGTGTGGATTCTTCTGTTGTAGCTGCGCTGCTTCACAAAGCGATTGGTGACCAACTGACATGTATGTTTATCGACCACGGTCTGCTGCGCAAAGGCGAAGCCGAAAGCGTAATGGAGACGTTTGTCGGCAAGTTTGACATGAAGGTTGTCAAAATCGATGCGCAGGAGCGCTTTATGTCCAAGCTGGCTGGAGTGGATGATCCGGAACAAAAACGTAAAATTATTGGTAACGAGTTTATTTACGTATTTGATGAAGAGTCCAAGCAGTTTGATGATTTCGAATTCCTGGCGCAAGGTACACTGTACACGGACATCGTGGAAAGTGGAACAGCGACAGCACAAACGATCAAATCTCACCACAACGTGGGTGGATTGCCTGAAGATATGAACTTTAAGCTGATTGAGCCACTGAACACCTTGTTTAAGGATGAAGTGCGCAAAGTGGGTACAGAGTGCGGCTTGCCGGACGAAATTGTACATCGTCAGCCTTTCCCGGGTCCGGGTCTTGCAATCCGTGTTCTAGGAGAAGTTACAGAAGAGAAGCTTAAAATCGTTCGTGATTCGGATTACATCCTCCGCGAGGAGATTGCCAAAGCGGGCCTGGACCGCGAAATCTGGCAATACTTCACGGCTCTGCCGAACATGAAGAGCGTAGGTGTTATGGGTGATGCTCGTACGTATTCCTACACTGTAGGTATTCGTGCCGTAACATCCATCGACGGTATGACGGCCGACTGGGCACGTATCCCTTGGGATGTGCTGGAGAAAATCTCTGTACGTATCGTGAATGAAGTCGATAACGTTAACCGGATCGTGTATGACGTGACTTCCAAACCACCAGCAACGATTGAGTGGGAATAGGTTTACGGATGAACGGTAGCTAACTAAAAAACTCCCTTTGATCATGTATTGCACATGTCGAAGGGAGTTTTTTTATTGCCAGTGATGACAACTCAGAAGTGCCGATTGGAGAAAATATAACTACAGAACGCATTCGCATCATCAGTCTTTTATGCAGCGATAAGGTTCACAAAACCTCTGATTCATGTTCTGGCTTTTCAATGTTGTCGGTGTAATACAGCCGGAAAATAATGTCTTGATTGTGGTTCCCGAATCCTTGTCCGAATAACGTAACGCCGCCGATGTGATCTGCATCCTCCTTGACAGCAATACGAAGAGACCAGTAACTGTTGCGAATGCCGATATCATCGATGGTAACGTTAGACAATTTCACGCCATCCATGAACGTGCCTTCCTTTTTGATAATCAGATGCTTCAGCAGGCCGTACTGATTTACACTCTCGAACCACCACGGCGGATTCAGTTTGCCTTTTCCTCCGAAGTCACCCGGGCTCGTCCACATCCCTACCTCCACGCCATTGACGATAAATGAAATATCGGAAGGCCAGTTATTGTTGGTCAGTGGTGCCTCCGAGGAAATCTCCATCGAAATCTCCAATTCTTCCGGATTCTCATCTCCCATGAGATAATTCGGTACCTTGTATTCAATATAGCCTTGTCCAAACCACAGAATTTTGGCTTTCAGTCGATCAGGATCAAGAAAGTACCGGGGGTCATCAAAAATGCCGATAATGGAATCCCTTGTACATATACCACAGGTCGGTTTGATTTGCAGATCAGTGAAATGCCCTACGGAAATTTCTGTTTTGTGAATCTCCCGTTGAATGACGTCCTTGGTCGGGAATGCGATTTCAAGAGTGTCCATGCGAAGAGAGCAGACCTTTTGGGCCGCTCCGCCTTTACCCGGGGCCATGTTGGATTCAATAACACCGGCTTTTTCTAGTTTTTTGACATGCATGGTCATAATGGCGCTGCTAAGTCCTAGTGCTTCGGCCAGTTCTTTTATATTCATAGAGTTCTTGGACAGCAGATGAACGATCTGAATGCGTACACTGCTGGATAGGGCTTCGAAGATATGCAGGTTTTTTTCGTTCAGGTCGATTTTCAATGTAATTCCTCCGAAAGAAATGAAATATTAACATTTATGTGAATGGTAAACGTAGAATATTATAATATCGAATTCTGAAGATAATCACAACGTTTTTAAATAAATAATACCAGATATACAACATGGAAACAGAAAAATTCGGAAAAATGTAAAAACAAACCATGAAATAACCAAAAAAATCCTGCGTAGTTATTGACACGTTTTGCTCAGTAACTTAATATTTAGGTGAATTAATAACAAATTTACGAATATATCAACAAAAACATTAACTAATCAGTGCAGAACAGGAGATGACAGCGTGAGTACAGTTTCGAAGAAGGAATCATTTGTTAATCCGATTATACCGCAACGAGCCGACCCATGGGTATACAAACATACTGACGGCTATTATTATTTTACAGGTTCCGTGCCTGAGTATGATCGGATTGAGGTTAGAAGAGCCCGCACTGTTCAAGAGCTGGATAGCGCTGAACCCGTCGTTGTATGGCATAAGTATGATGAAGGACCGATGAGTGCCAACATTTGGGCGCCGGAAATTCATTATGTCCACGGTAAATGGTATATCTATTTTGCCGCGGCACGAACAACGGCTACGGTGGAAGGGCTTTTTGACCATCGCATGTTCGTGCTAGAAAATGCCTCGGCGAATCCGCTGGAAGGGATTTGGGAAGAAAAGGGGCAAATCAAGACGAAATGGGAGAGTTTCGCGCTGGATGCAACCTCATTCTTATATGAAGATGTTCAATATCTGGTTTGGGCACAGAAGGATCCAGATATCGTGGGCAATTCCAACCTGTATATCGCCTCCATGGAAAATCCATGGACACTCGCTTCCGAGCAGGTGATGATCGCAGAACCGACACATGATTGGGAGAAAATCGGTTTTTTGGTCAACGAAGGCGCAGCCGTCTTGAATAGAAATGGCAAGATTTTTATTTCATTCTCGGCGAGTGCTACCGACCACAATTATTGTATGGGACTGCTGTATGCGGAGGAAGGTAGTGACCTTTTATCGCCAAAAAGCTGGAAAAAGCTGCCTAAACCTGTATTCCAAACCGATGTAGAGGCAGGACAATACGGTCCTGGACATAACAGCTTTACCGTATCGCAGGACGGAAGTCAGGATATATTGGTCTATCATGCACGCAACTACAAGGAAATTGAGGGAGACCCACTGTATGACCCGAATCGCCACATGCGAGCACAGGTTTTCGGTTGGGACGAGTATGGATTTCCGTATTTCGGCAAACCCGTTCCAGATGGTCGCCCGGTGAATGTATAACAAGATGCTAAAGAATTAATAAAAAAGTGGAACAAAGTGGTTGACAAATGTAAGCGCTATGAATTACGATAAATTCACATAAACGTTAATTATTAATTCAAACATTAACGTTTATGTGATAGGGCGAAGGAAGTGCTCCTAGGCAAGCTTCCTTCAGCAAGTATACACGGTATACAGGGACAGTTTCCAAAGAAAAACTGCAGATCCCTGTGATTTTCTTGAATAATTGAATGCGTTTACAAATGTGCTTAGGATTGATCATTCTAGGGGGGTTCTTGTGTGAAACGTACAAAAAAAGGTTTTATTCTCATGGTATCTACGCTGTTTCTGCTGGTGATTGTGTTGTCGGGCTGCAGCGCAGACGACAAAAATACGATTACGTTCTGGACGCCTCTGACTGGAGAGGATGGGGCCTACATGGACCAGTTAGTTAAAGAATACAACGCCACCGAACCAGAAATCAAAGTAAAACATGTGATTACGTCTGATATGTATACCAAGCTGTCAACAGTAATTAACTCCGGAAAAGGTATTCCGGATCTGGCTATTATCCATGCTGACCGAGTTCCGGGCTTTGTGAAACAAAATGTGCTTGAGCCAATGACTTCAATGCTGGCTGCGCAGCCGGAAATCAAGGAAGAGAACTATTTGCCGCAAGCGTGGTCGACGGGAACAATTGATGGGACACAGTACACTGTTCCTCTCGATATTCATAGTAATGCCATGTACTACAACAAGGATTTGTTGAAAAAGTATAACGCGGAATCATTCCTGGATGATGATATTGTCACGATTGACGAGATGCTCTCCTTGCAAGGCAAACTGGATGAGGGAGACTTCGTTGTTAATGACGCTTTGCTCGGATGGGTAATCCTCGGACAATTGCAAAATGTGGGCGGAGATGTGCAGAAGGATGGAAAACCAGCACTGAATACTCCTGAGATGAAGGCTGCTTTTGAAAATGTCAAAAAGATCGCCGATGCTGGACTTATGACACCGTTCGGTGAAGATGGTTACCTGATGTTCCAATCCGGTAATGTCCTGTTTTCCACAGATGGTACATGGAGCTCGACCGCTCATGCAACGGTTGAAGGTCTGAATTTTGGCGTAACCAATGTATATTCACCTACGGCTGATAAGTTTACGAACCGTTCTTCGTCCCACTTGTTCGCAATGCTGAACAATGAAGCAAGAACAGACGAGAAGGAACAGGGAATCGGTAAGTTCCTGGAGTTTATCCGTCAGAATTCAATGGAATGGGCCAAAGCAGGGCAGACCGTTGCAAGTAAACAGGTCATTGAGAGTCCGGAGTACAAAGATTACATGCAGTCGTTCTTCACTTCTAACGAGAAGGAGATTGAGTCGCTCTACATCTACACTTACGAGTATTACCCGTATGTAGCTGAAGCAGTTGACAAATACGCGGCTGATATCGTTCGTGGCAATGTGGAGTTGGATGCGACACTGCAAACTATGCAAAAAGAGGTTGAGGACAAAATTGCTCAAGGAAGCAGTGGGGCCCAGTAAAACTTCAATTGCGTATCGGATGTACTGTACATCTTGCCATTCTACTGTAATAGAAGCAATGTGTCGCAAGGGTGGCACATTGCTTTTCCCAAAGGAGAAATGAAAGGATATGAATAAACGATCATTTGCACCGTTCTTATTTGTCGGTCCTCATCTAATCCTGTTTCTGGTGTTTATACTTCTGCCAACGATCTACGGGATTTATGCTTCATTCACCAGATGGAATCTAATTAACGATCCGGTATGGGTCGGTTTTGAAAATTATAGGACGATCCTGTTTGACCAGGATTCCTCATTTCATTTTCAATTCTTTAATGGTTTAAAGAATACGTTGATTTTCGTGGCACTGAGCGTTCCACCGTTAATCATTATTCCGCTGCTTGTTGCTGTAGCCCTTGAACATAAAAAGGTGAAATTCAAAGGCTTTATGCAGGCGATTATCTACATTCCGGGCATGATCTCCATTTCTGCAGCGGCGCTCATCTGGTCTCTTATTTTCAATAAACAGCTCGGTATCACTGGTAACGTATTTGGATCAGAGATTTCCTGGGCAGCCAATCAACCGTATGCTTGGATCATTATTATTGTGATATCTGTGTGGGGAGCTGTCGGGGGGAACATGATTATTTATCGCGCTTCCATTAATGGTGTCCCTAGCGATCTATATGAAGCAGCCGAGATGGATGGTGCCGGTCCGGTACGTCGATTTTTCAGCATTACGCTGCCTTCCATCCGTTTCCCGTTGATTTTTACGTTTGTCATGACGACAGCTGGTGCGTTTAACGTTTTTGGTCAGCCTTTGATGATGACCGATGGTGGACCACAGCAGACTACCCATGTTCTCATGATGTATATTCGCCAGCTTGCGTTTGGCTCCGGTGAGTCAGTGGCAGGTATGGCTTCCGCCATGGCTGTGCTGTTAGGACTGGTTATTCTGGTCATCTCCGCATTGCAGTATTACGTAATGAACCGGAATGCCAATTAGAGGAGCAGGATCGAACGTGGATCGGGAAGGAGCAGGTATATCAACATGGTCAAAAAAATAAGTATCTCCAAATATATATCCTATCTATTTTTGGTAACCATTTGTGTCATTTGGGTGGTGCCCGTTATTTTCGGGATTACGACTTCATTTCGCTCACAGGCGGAAGTGGTATCAGCCGGTTTTCGGTTATTCCCCAAAGAGTGGGACTTTAATAACTACGTTGCCATACTGGAAAACACTTCAACCGCTCCGATTTTGAGATGGTTGAGCAACTCGCTACTCATTGCAGTATCTCACACGGTGCTTGTCGTTTTTATCATTTCCCTTACAGGCTACGGATACACAAGGTTGAAATTCAAAGGGAGAGACGCCCTATTTTTCACGCTTCTCGGGATTTCGTTTTTCCCGGGTGTCGTTAACCTGATCCCTTCCTACAAAATCATTGAGGCGCTTGGGTGGGTCAATACGGCTTGGGCCATGATTATTCCGGGGCTGGCTGGTATGGGTAATATCTTCCTCGTCCGTCAGTTCATGAAAGGAATACCTGGCGAACTGGACGAATCTGCTAAGGTTGATGGTGCAAGTGATTTCCGGATTTATTACTCCATTATTTTACCCCTGGTAAAACCGGTATTGATTGTGTGCGGTCTTTTCTCGTTCATTGGGTCCTGGAATGACTTCCTATGGCCGGTTATCGTATACACAGATGTCGAGAAAATGCCGATTACCGCTGGACTGCTGTTACTGCAGGATATTTACGGCAACTATCGCATGATTGGACAACTGATGGGCTCGGCAATTCTGGCAATCATTCCAACACTCGTACTGTTTATTTTTGCACAAAAGTATTTCCTGCAATCGATTAACCTGAATTCGGGAATTAAAGGATAATGCTGAGTTGGAACATTGTTTGTTAAACTGTTGTTTTACCGTAAGGATAATGTATAGGTTGGATTATGAGCTGCCGTATATACGGTAGCTTTTTTTGCGATAAAATTTATAGCGCTTTCAGAACACGAACGTTTCCGTGGAAACATATAATCAACATTCGTTTTTATCATTGACAGAAAAGGTCGGCGCTTCTAAAATAGGGATGGGAAAACAAACAAATAGCGCATACTACTTCGTATAATCCTGGGGATATGGCCCGGGAGTTTCTACAAGATCACCCTAATGATCTGGCTACGAGCAGGAGAAGCTAAGCACAGCAAAATTCTATATGACTGCGTGGTTAACTATAATGGACGCACATTAGAATTTTTTTTGTTCTTGGCAATAGGCTACGCCTCTCCTTATAGCTAACCCTGGGTGAAGTAAGTCCGTCCAGGGTCTTTGTCGTTTTTCAAAATGGCTTCAACATCTCTAAGGGGGAGTTAGTGAATTATGGATCGTTTCTTTAAACTAAAAGAAAACGGAACAAATGTTAGAACGGAGATTGTTGCTGGTCTTACTACCTTTATGACCATGGCGTACATCCTTTTTGTTAACACGTTGTTCCTCGGATCAGCCGGGGCGGGGATGTCGGATAACGCAGTGTTTTTTGCAACAGCCGTAGGTGCTGGGCTTATGACCATCATTATGGGATTGTTCGTTAACATCCCGATCGCCCTTGCGCCGGGTATGGGATTGAATGCATACTTTATGACGGTTGTATTGAGCTCTAATGGGGCAATTACCTGGCAGGCTGCTCTCGGAGCGGTATTCCTCTCGGGTATCGTATTCATTATCTTGACCGTGACGAGAATTCGTCAGATGCTGCTTGTGGCTGTACCTCAAACATTGAAAATGGCCATTACGGTCGGTATCGGTCTCTTTATTACGATTGTAGGTTTCAAATTGGCCAACCTCGTTGCTGTTACGGTTAATGTTGCGCCAGATGCAGACCTTAGCCAGCCGATTCCCGGCAGCAGTTTCAACTTGTCTCTCGGTAATTTTGTGACGCATCATGATGCGCTATTGGCATTGATTGGATTGATCCTTATTGCTGTACTGATGGTTATGCGTGTAAAAGGTGCACTGCTCATTGGTATCGTTGCTACAACTCTAATTGGTATTCCAATGGGTGTTACGAATCTT
>Ga0209463_1001599_pt1 | contig 13615 bp, 16 predicted proteins | sample AgamicMgSfrz_FD_187169 | JGI IMG/M metagenome (GOLD analysis project Ga0209463, IMG submission 187169) | Agave microbial communities from Guanajuato, Mexico - Mg.Sf.rz (SPAdes) (version 2) | ecosystem: Host-associated > Plants > Phyllosphere > Phylloplane/Leaf | place: Guanajuato, Mexico... | reverse complement strand
CCGGCAAACAGTGTGACGAATATCCGTTTGCTTCCACCTGGGAAGGTTCGGCGACCAATGGATCGGATAATTTTTCAGTAAGAATGATTTCAAGCGAATCGAATGGTGCTGCAGGGACATGGCTTGGCGCCTGGTACGCCTATGACAGGATTCTAGATGGGGATACTTACAATGTGCAGGTTGAAGCCCCTGAGAAAATAGCGACGATCCAATCGGAAGGCCAGCCTCAGGACGGACAGGATAACCGATCAAGTGATAACTTCACGATTGGGAACATTCCTTCTTATGCGACCAAGTTACAATGGAAAATCGTCGATGGTCCTACTAATGCGAAATTCGATGTCATGAAAGACATCAGCTTCAGCACCGACGAAACGATCTTCTATGACCTTACAGATGGATCCGAGACAGAAATCAAAACAAGCGAAGATTTCTACATTGCCAGACCTGAAAACACCAATGGAGAAAACTTTACTGTCGAAGTTTATGCAATCCCATAGTAATAACTTAGAGGCTGCTCTTTAAGTATATGACACTTAAAGGCCAGCCTCTTTTAAACCATTAGAGAATCAGATCCAAACCTACTGTTGCAACATTACGTTATTCCTTTCATTCAAGAAATACTAATTTCTTTTCTAATAGTCCTATATATAAAAAACGCTAGTAAAGTTAAACATTTCATAAACAAAACAATATTTAATCACTATTTTACTCTTCCTGATTATTTTACAATCTGGCCCTTTCACGGAACAACTCTATTTTAAAGTAAAGAGGATTAACTATTTAGTTGTAATATAGTGGTTGGTCACTATAAAGCAAGATTTTAAGTTGAAAACAACAGGTAAATGATAAATAATTGTTTATGTGAAGGTGTTCAATTATGAAGAAGTCTACAGCAGTTCTACCAGAAGAGTGGATGAGGTTAGTTAAAGGCACAATGAATTTAAATGTGAGCAAAGAGGAATTTAAACAGTTTCTAGAAGAAAAAACTCAAAATAACACTATAACAAAAAACATTAGATAGTTTCTATATCTAATTATCGCTAAATTTATTTATTACCTAAGAATGCTTTTTAAACAGGAATTTTTGTGCGTTTGGATAGTAAAAAGCTTTTATATAAACAATGTATAGGAAGCTGCATATTGAAAAATACCTATCATCTCAAGAGTCCTTTTCCTCCAAGGGTTCTTTTTTTGTGTGGGTTCCGGAAAATCCATTATGTGAACTAACTTTGTATATCTTATACAGCTTAAAAACAGAAAAAACAACTGGGTCCAATCAGTTGTTTTTTCTGTTTCATGAATGGTAATCAATGTTTAGCTGACGTTACAGAGCGTCTTGAGTAGTTTGCTCAATGAATAAATTTTTATTCATCATAGATAGTTTCAATAGAATAAGTTATACAATTGGTTTATAAATTATAAACATAGGACAACTTAGATTGAAATAAAAAAGGAGGTTATAATATATGTCCCAAACTACTATTCCCAGAGCTGCTGTGCGTGGTACAGCTTCTGGAGTCATCTTCATGGCTTTTTTTGGAACTCTTTGGGCAGGAATTGGAATTAGAGGAATGCAAGGGTGGGAATTTCCTGTACTTATCACCCTATCTTTATTGATTGGGGTCATATTATTTATCGGTGCAATTGTATTAATAAAAAATTCTCGTCAATTAACTAATGAAGTAATTAAAAAGGATGGGGATCGTTGGAGAAAAAAGAATAGATGGTTCGGTATTATTTTCAGTTTAGAAGGTCTTTTTATTGCTATTGCTGCTTATATTTGCGTATCTACTAATCACCTGAATTTGTTTGTTCCTATTATGGCCTTTATTGTCGGCGCTCATTTTTTTCCTCTAGCATCCCTGTTTCAAGTTCCAATTTATTATATTACTGGGACACTTCTTTGCTTACTTGCAACTATTGTCATATTAACTTTTCCTGTGAAAATAATAATAAGCGATCAGCAAGTTATGGCATGGTGGGTATCTGTAGGCTTTGGCTCAGCTCTAATATTATGGGGATCTGGAGTAATAGTTTGCCTCAGAGGATTTAGGCTGCTTAGTATGGCCCGGAATGGAGCTGAAAATAATAAAGTATCTACTCGATTATAATGTACTTTTTACTACCAATAATTCACACTAAATATTAGATAAGAAAGGGCATGGCAAAAGGAAAGACAGAAACAACAAAGTATGTAAGAAAAACCTTAGGAAGCTTTTGATGATTAGCTTCAAAGTAAATATAATGAAACCTAAATGACCAAAGGATAGAAAAAGGGCTTTTTAACAAGTTATTGCCGATAACACTTATCTTGGTAAGTAGATTTTATACTATCTATAAAAACAAAAAAGCACAGACCACTATATATGGTTTGTGCTTTGGGCTAAGGAATAACACTAAAAGAAAGATTGTCTAATAATACATTAACAATTTAACGCTTTAAAGTAAAGAGTTAAATTGTTCCATATTATATCCTCGTTATTTAAGTAAACAGTAAATTAGCTTATAAAAAATATGAATTTTATTATTTACTCTATTTGACGAAAAATGTGAACTTGTTCTTCAAAATAAATAGTAGTTAAAAGATTTTATTATTCAATTAATGATATAGATTCTCCATATGTTCTTCTTTTTGCTATCTATAAAATGACTCCACTTTTCTCCTTGGCTAATATAATCATTAAACGTAGTATTCTTCATTACAATTTGACCTCCACATTCATCTGCCAATTGTTTAGCAGACTCTTCATCAAGGGGAAATGCTACCGATTCATCATTAGTAAATTCGTAACTGGATACTTCTTTCTCTTTTACGTCCTTATAGGAATGATATACGTAAAATAATCTACCTAACTTTATAAAATAGTATGGATACTCTCTGTTAGGCAACTTACTCCCCTCCATTTCGGCATCCTTCAATTGTTTTATAAGTCACTATTACTATCTTAATTGAACTTATAAGGGTAAAATCCTTCTATGCCAAAGGTTTTTCCTTTTTCATGTGTGCCGGAAAGTTCTATCATGTTAATTAAAACTGTATATCTTAGTCATCTTAAAAACAGAAAAACCTATCTCTTCCCAGTTAAAGGAGATAGGTTTTTCTGTTGCAGAATTTAGTTGTATGAGTCGATGCTCGGAAACATCTTGAGTAGTTTGCTCATGTTGCTATTTATTATTCTTTTTATAATCTTAAATAAAAAAAGAAACAGATCTAAAAAGACTATTTCTTGTAAAATTCCAATCCTTCATAACACTTTACCCCTTTTATGGAAAATGAAACATGAAATATGATTATTTTTATAAAACTTATTTTGCTTCTGATAAAAAGGTTTTATGTTAACTACATTTGTATATTCCATGCATTTTTGTACTAGTCATTGATCTATTGGATTGATAATTATCGACATAACACTTTTTTCCTGTGATAGCATTAACTTGAGTGAATTTATAAATAAAAAAGGGAGAGGTTAGAATGAAAATTCGTTCATTAAAGGGAACAGATTATTACGTAATATCCCCATTAATTAACGAATGGTGGAACGGTAGACAAATGTCTGATATGTTGCCAAAGCTATTTTTTGATCATTTTCAAAATACAAGTTTTATTGCTGAAGAAAAAGGTGAAATTATAGGGTTTCTAATTGGTTTCTTATCCCAATCCCATATGAATGAAGCATATATTCATTTTGTTGGAGTTCATCCAGAACATAGAGGAACAAAGATCGGAAAACAGTTATATAGTCATTTCTTTGATGTTATTAAACAAAATGGGCGAAATACTATTTGATGTGTAACATCCCCTGGTAATAAAGCCTCAATTGCTTATCATACAAAAATGGGATTTAGAATTGAACAAGGCGATAAGAATGTAGATAATGTATCTTTACATACTAACTATGATGGAGTTAATCAGGATCGGGTTCTATTTATAAAGCATTTGGTCTGATGTTGTGATAAGGGAGTATAACCAAAATTAATTTCTATATGAAATCCCCTTCCTAGAACATGAATTATGTTAACTAAAAATGCATAATTTTCTATGGTATAAATTACTATTTTACTTATTAGATGTTTACAAATAAAATTGATTGGTATTAATTGATGAGAATGTTGACGGAGGAACAAAATGAAAGAATTAAAAGATAAGGATTTTAGGTTTGTACTAAAAGTGTTGTTTATACTCGCATGCCTATACATATTTATGCTTGCATTAGAATGTATTGTAGGTTCCATTTGGAATCTCTTGTTATTTCTTACAATCATTATCATAGTATTATGGTGCTATTATAGAAAGAAAAAAGAAAAAACATATGTTAAAGGTGTCTTTTTACTAATAATATTAATTTTATTATTAATATTTTCTATTGGTCCATGCGTTTATGAAAGACATATAGCTGAAATGAACGACACAAAGTCGGAGGAAAAACAAAGAGAGATTGAAGCTGAAAAATACACAAACGAAGTGCAGGAAAATATGAAGAAAACTCAAGAGAAAACACAGGAGGAACAGACTAAAAAAAGTGTAGAAGAAGACGAATCTAAAAAGAACAAAAAATCATATGATTATTCTACCCCAATTTATAATTTTAAGGAAGATAAGGATTGTTCCGATTTTAGTAATGCTTCTGAAGCAACTAAGTTTATGAAAAAATCAATAGCAGCTGGGTTTGGAGATCATCGTTTGGATAGAAACAAAGACGGAATAGCTTGTAACTAAGGGACAGTAAGAATTGATTGAAATTAATAATTTATAGTTTACATAATAAATCTTATCAACAGCAAAAAAAGCGTAAAATCATTGAGTGACAATGGTCTTGTGCTTTTTCTTTCCTCTTGTTTATACTTCTATGAATTATTGTTTTTAACTTACTTATATTCTCTTAACATATGTCAGTACATCAACATTATATGAAGCGAACCTCAATTAGCTCACTTAATCTCATTTTATTTTTCAATTTCTTTTCGATTTGTATAATCTCGAAATAGAATTTGACTCTTTCCGAATGAACGAGAGTTAGAAATGTACACATCTGAAATACGACTAAAATCAACCTCATTTGCATGTTGGTGAATTCCCCCCAACGCATCAGCTTATCGGAAGTAATCGAATTTCACAATCTCATATTTCTTCTATATAGTTCGTATATTTTAGCTACTTCTGATTGTAGGGCACAGCTTAGTTTTTTTGCCACGCTTAGATAAGCCTCCTTGCTGGTATTTAGGGATATTCTGCATAATATTGCACAATGATTTCAGTTAAGTTTACTGAGAAACGCTGTCGGGTAAATGTTAGTATAATCATTAATTCGTCTAAAGTATGTATTCCCACCCACACGGATTAACGATTGATTCCTAATACTTTTTACTGTTGGATGGCGCTATTATAGGCGTCTCTTTTTATCGAAAAGTTTGTTTATATTACATTAATTCGGGTATATAGATATTAGCCAATCTGTTTTTAGCAATCCAAGCTAAGTCGAAAACCCATACCGATAGATATACGAAGGAGACCATCGATTAAGATGGTCTTTTTTTTGCGCGCATTTCTACTAAGTGGGAAAATCGTATGTACTTTAATACTTTAGTTTAATTTTCCAATCGAATAGAGGATAATATTTGTTAGTAATGTTTTTTTAATTTATAAGTGAATTTAAAAATAGATTTGACTTATGAGAGAAAAGAACTGTTTTATTAAATCAGGATTTTTTTGAAATAAGTTATTTACGAAAAGGAGGGTTACTATGGGTTCTATTAGCTCAATGCAATACGCTATAAAGAAGAGCAAATATGGTTGGAAAAAAGATACAGCCGAAAATATACTCAAATTTAGATTAAGATATGGAGACAAAAGTCTAGAGTATCAAAACATTAAAGATACTTTTTATTGCTATGGTTGTTATTTACAATGGAAAGAGGTAAATAACAACGAACCGACCGAATATCAACTTCCTATACTAACCCATTTTAATCGAAGTGAGGCAGGTGGAACCCATTTTCAGCTTAGATCTACAAAATCTTCGTCAAAAAAAATGGATCACATCATGGGATGTTGTTTTAAGGATTCTAGGGGTTTTTTTAATCGGGCTTCTCATCAATTTGATCATATTGAGGTTAATAATAAAGGGATAGCACGTCTCAATATTTTAAATCCAATTAAGTTAAAAAATAAAAAAAAGAATAGGTTTCAACAGGATTGTGAAGGCGAGAGTAGAAAATATCAATCGTTTGGAGCCTTACAAGAAATTTATAACCGGTATAACAAAGCATGGGAGGAACTCTCTGTTATAACAGAGGATCAAGAAAATTTAAATATTAAAAGTTTACTAGTTTCTTCTTCTAAAGCAACAAATGCGGGGAATAATTACCAGAATCAAATTAAGATTGTGATAGGTGTTATAGAGAAAGTTGAAGCAAGAAATAAAGGTGGGTTTATTAACATTATATTTAAAAGGGAACAAGGGCAATCCTCCTATCCTTTTCAATTGTCTGTCTCTCCTTATCATATTTATAAAGAGAATGATCTAAGCTGCTTGGTAGGCCGAAAAATTGGTTGTTATGGTCGTTTAAATTATAATAAAAACTTCGCACAGATGAATCTTTCTTCTTTACATCGTCAAATAGTGTATTTTGATTTGCAAGAAGGTGAAGCGTGTCCTTTTACTATTCCTTCTATAGATTTTAGTCGAGTAAATTCTATAGTTACTAATACATTAGCAAATTATCAAGCTCTACCATTCACATCTAATATCGAAGAATTTTCCTACTATTTAGACCATCAAAGGGATATCCAATCATTAGAAAAACAGATAGAACAAGGCATTAAAGAAAAAGAATCCTTACTTAAAGAAAAAGAGCACAAGACAAAAACTAAAACTGAATTAGTAGTTGAGAGAGAACAATTAAATATAAAAATAATAGATAAGAAAAAGGAATTAGGCATAATTGAAAGTCAGTTAAAGAAAGAAGAAGACTCGTTAAAATCATTTATTCTCAAAAAATTAAAAAGGTCTCAATCAAAGAATTTTCAAGAATTAACTTCCAAAAGAGAAATCATACAAGAAGAAATCTGTAATATAAGGCAGGAATTTTATCGGAAATCTAATCAAGTTATAGAACATGAAGAGCTTATCCAGTCTATACCATCAAGAATTACTAATATAGAGAGGCATTTATCCATAACCTTTCAAACAATCGAAAATTTAAAAGAAGGTTTAGAGATTGAGAAGACTTGGAGAGAAGTTTTAAAAAAAGAGAACTGTTGTATGTACCATATTTCTTCAATCAATTTATGGGTAGCTGTACAAGTGAGTAGGGCTTTATATAATTCATCAAAATTAGAATTTGAATGTTTTTTTCAACAATATTATGGTGATCAGCGAACTAGAGTTTATCCAAAGGAAATACAAAGTATAAAATTTAGCATCCCCCCTAATGAATTAATGATTTATCAAAAAATTAAAAGCAGGCTTATTTATAAGCTTGATAACTTATCTTATCTTAGAAAAATAAAGTTGTAAGTTAGTCTATTGTTGATTAAGTCTCAAAGAATGTTTGAAAAAGTAGCTTATAACGGGAGAGAGTAATGTGGAAATTATTAATCATAGTGAATTTATAGAAGAAAATCAATTAAAAGAGGTTATTAACTTATTTTCAACCGATGTAAAAAATAGTGATGTACGCCTATATATATTAAGAAATGATGAAGGTTTTCAGAATGTACCAATGAACAATAACCTAGAGGTTAAAGTGGAACATTTTTTACAGAACCAAGATCTTTTAGGCATATACATGTATCCAGAAGATGTAATATTTTTTGTTGAAGAAAGGCTCTTAAAAACCTGTAATGTGAAAGATGAATTTTATGCAAATATGGTTTGGTTACTTTCACATGAACTAAGACACTATAAACAAGCTTATTTTTTAGAAGGTAGATTTCATATTATGATGCGAGATTATTCCCTTGATTATGGAGAATGCTTTACAAACAATCAGCTGCATAAATTACATTGGTGTGAGAAAGATGCTTTCACTTATTCTTATCAGTTTGTTACGAAATATCAAAGAGAAATTATGAGTATTTTTGGTATAAATGATTGGTTGTATTATCTTCCTGTAGAATTCTTTGTTGATTATGAACGAGAGTGGCTGAGGTATAAAAGGGATCTACCATTATTAGCTCAAATATTTTGGACAATCAAAGATGTATTTTGGAGAAAAAGGGTGTTGATCTGAAGTTAAGTAAATAAAAGATATTTTGTTAGATCCTAAATCAAGAGAATTCAATTAGTTATCTTGTGTTATTAATTTTTAAGATACTAAATTAAAAAGGTAGGTAAGAATGTTTACAATTTTGTGGGAAAAAATTTTTGAGGTGGCTGGTGGAGATAATTATGAAAAACTAATTAACTTCTTAGTTAGTATAGCAAATATAACTGTAGAAATTTTAATGAGTATCCTAATTATTGCTTATTCGTTTCAATCTGTGATGATGTTGTTTCCTGAAAAGATATTAATAGAAAATGAATTTTATTTAACCTATATTGAAAAATATATTGATATGGCCAATAAGCTTGCTCTTAGTGGGCCTCCCGTATTTAATACACTTTTCGTTTTTGGGGCAGGTTTATTAGCAGTTTCTTGTTGTGTTTGGAAAATACTTAATCTTATAGGGAAGGGGCTTAACCTCCCCTTTTTTTCAGGTGTTTTTTTGATAAATATCTCTTTAATTTTGATATTATGGTCAAGTTTATTATGGTGTTTACTATGGGTTGCCAATTTGTCACAAAAATATTTTATTTTCAACTTACCAGGAAGCATATTGCTAACATTGTTAATATGTTTAATGCTTAAGAAATTTAAAAATAAAATAAGTAAGTAATTTAAAAGCTCTTATTGATATGTACAACGTAATTGTCGCTAAATTACCTAGAACTTCACCAAAAAGTCGGCCTACCGACCATAAACCAAAGCATAGTCATTAATAGAATGATGTAAATCCATATAGATCGCTTTAGTTTAGTTGCCAGTTCTTTTTTATTATGACCTTCCTCCTTGTACTTTCGAAGTGTTGGTGAAAACGCACGGGCCAGAAAGAACAAGGAGCAAAAGAGGAAAATCAGTGTCATTATAATCCACGGGGTAGTCCACGTCCATGGGCCACACATAACGAGGAGTATCCCTGTTATAACAAGAACATGGCCTGTATGTTTTGCAAGCCTAACAACAGATTGAAATGTGCTCAAATAGGCATTCATTTCTTGTTCTCTTGAACTATGTAGTTTTTTAACGATTGGCTCTTTTTCTTTGGATGTCATATGAGGTTAACTACGAGAAGGAGTGGAAGAGATATAAGCGTAAATTAACCTTTGTAGATCAAGTAATCTGGACCATTAAAGATTTATTTTGGAAACGAAACATGTTGATTTAAAGTAAATAGAGATTAATGGAATTTCACTATAAAACATACATAGATAGACGGGATCATTTAGATAAAAAGAGAGTAAACCATCTTTCTTATTTGTTTGATCTAGGAGAAAGTATTGATTATAGATAGAGGTTTTGACATAAAAGTGCTAAAGTGTTGAAAAAGCACCCCTGAACGGGTGCTGTGAATTAAACTAGTTCATCGTTCTGTTTTTTTAGGAACTTGTTTTCTAACTCTAATTGCTTCATTCGTCGTTGTAATCCTAAATTCTCTAAGTCTTGTTCTAACTCAGACGATAAATCAGTTCGTTCTTTAGCATTCTCCATTTGTTCTCTAGTAGTTGCCAATCTCTTTTGTTCTCTTGAATCCATATTAACAGCCCCTTTCCTGTGACTTTCTAGGTTCGATATAGCATGTGGGAAATCCTGCAAAAAACACATTTACCTAGGAACGTAACCGCAGTACAATACAAAAAAACATCCGTTTAGATAGGATGTTTTTATTCTACTCTTATTTGGTTTTCATCTTCATAGCTTGCTCCTGGCGAGCTTCAATTTTTTCTTCAATCTTTTCCATGACCTTTTTATCTTCTAGTATTTTATGTCTGTTTTCATTAACTAGGTTTTGAAAAGAGGGTTTCAACTTTCTCATAATGGCACTTCTTTCTTACTGTTTAGTTTAGTCCGTAGACAAGTATGATTATAACGATTAAATGGAATAAAGCAATTATTTGCTATCAATACACCTGTACTTTCTTTCATCTTTATGCGTGAAATAGCCTTTAGAAGGACATATGAATCTTTAGTAGTTTGGAGGCGAATTGTATGGAATTTCGGCTTTATTGCCAATGAGTTTGGCGCGATCACTATGTTCATGGATAACGGCCAATGGACTTTATTTTAAAGGAATTTTCCTTCTTATGTTGAAAGTGAAAATCATAGGCTAAAAAGGGGGAAATACAATGAATCCATACGAACAATTACTAGTAAATAAAGAATTGGAAGAGATTGCTAAACAACGAATTGATATTCATAAAAAGCGAATAAAATTATCTGAGGAGTTAGAACGAGACTTTAATAATAAAGATCTTCAAAATAGAATTATTGAGTTAGAGGAAGAGAGCCAAAGACTTAAGAAAAAAAGTGAAGCTTTACGGGATAACTTCTAAGCATCCTTTCAGGATGCTTTTTTTGCTTTTATATATCGTATACAAAGAAATTACTTATGGAAATGTTAAAATAAAACTAAAAAGTATGGAGAAAAAATGCATGAATACTATCTTAGAGAGCTTTTATGATTTAAAAGAAATATTAAGTTCTTTTAACAACCTTCATGAAAAGTACAATTGGTTATTAACCGATTTAGATGGGTCTTTTCCGGATAAGTACCTTGATTACTTTATTGACTATAGAATTTATAATAATGGAATGAATGGTAATACATTTTGGATTACCGGTAAAAAGCTCACAGAGCTTGCCAATAAAGAGGATATATATTTTATATGGGGAATTTTTTCTGCCTTTAATAAGAAAGAAACTATAAATTTAGATATGCTTAAAGAAGAGCCTTATGCTGATGGGAATCCGAATTTTTGGATTGAAACACCGGCAATCCAGCACCCTAAAGCAATTACAGAATTGGTCTTTTGGGACTCATCTTTAATTTTACTTTTGAGCAAAGATAAAGAGATGTCTAAAAACCTTAGAAATAAGTTTAAAAAGTGGAAAGATCTAAATGAGTATAACAAAAAACAGAACCCTTAACATACCTATAGGAGAATTAAATATGAACTCTAAGCAGTTATTTTTACGAGAACTACATAACATTATCAAGGAATACTCAGAAATAGGGGGACAATTAAAACAACCTCCTGAGGAATTACCGTGGGAAGAATTCAATTTAACTAAAGATGAAATAAATGCTTTAGAAGCCCAGGAATTCACAGATGAAAGTATAAGTGCAATTGAAAAGATCGTAAGGGATAATATCATGGGAGCTTTTCATAGTGCCTTTTGTTTACTTGATGGAGTAAGTGATCCTGTATTAGAAAATGATGATGACATGTGGTTTGGATTAAAGTTGTCGGAAAAGCAGGAAGATGATGAAGAAGAAGATTTTTTACATGATGAATTATATAATTCATATTGGGATTGGCAAGAGCTGAATAATAAAGATAAGTAAATAGATAGTTATAAAAGCCCTTTTTAAGGGCTTTTTATTATGTTTCTGCATAACACTTGTTATGTGAATTGATATACAGTCCTAAAAATAGCAAATCCCCTTTGGGTGGGAGGCCTCTTTTGCAAAGGGGAAAATCTAATGAAAGAGAACTGAAATCAGTCCTCCTATATGTGTTTCTCTCCGTATTTTTTTATTAAAAATGTCCCTAAAAGTGTATGTTTTTTAGAAAACGTTCGTAATTTATTTTTAAACTTAAACGGACGGTAAAAGTAATAGGTTTCTTATACAAAATAAAAGTTCGTAAATGTATACTTTTACGTACGAGATATTTAAATCTATTACAAGATGTTAAAGTAATTATTATCATTAACACAATAAAAAGCTACCTCGGCATGCAAGCGAGGTAGCTTTTTCATAGGGTTCTAACGTATAACAAGTATTGAAAAGTTAGATGCAAATCAATATTATCATAATTTTTCAATAAATACTATATTTTCCCCTCTGAACATATGTATAAAAGCTGCATATGGCAGGAATCGTAACCTCCTTAGAACCCAACTCCCACAAGGGTTCTTTTTTTTGATGTGTACCGTAAGGAGACCTTATGTAAGCTTTAAAAATAGCTTATTACTCAGTGACTTCTTTTTCCACAGTACTTATTATTCTATACAAAGCTATAGATGCAGTCTCCACGTCCGGAAAATGTTCAATATAACCTGTTTCAACATTTTTCACTTGAAAATTCCTTAGTTCTTTGGAATAACTGAGAGAAAAGGTATTATCTTCACTACAAATGGTATGAGTGATTTCACTATCTTCATACTGTAATAAAGTTTCTAACATTTCTTTGATTTTAATTATTGTCATTTATCACCAAGACCTTTCTCACTATATAAAAAAATTTACAAATTAAAGTTTAATCTATTTTAACATAGGGTATATTTATAAATTATTCCCTTTAATAATTGAAATAAAGATTTCAAAAATGTAATAAATTTGTAAAAAGACAAAGAAGTGTAATTTCATATTAAGATTAAACACTATATGATGAGTGAAACGTAGTTGGAAACTAGAGAATATATATGGTAAAAAAGATGTATATAAAATATATGTTTTCAGGGTAAAATATAAAGAGTCTTACTGAAATAATGATATTTTGAAGGAGGTATCTGAGATTGGGTAGTGCATCTAGATTCAAAATGCAAATCTACAGTCCTCGGTGGGGGCATAAAGACCTTTATCATTTTAAAAAAACAAAAGATGGTTGGAAGTTTGAAAACTATAGATGTAAGGGTGAAGTAGATAGAGGGGGTAATCCTTTATTCTATAAAGCACTTAGTTCTGATTCCATTTCCTATCCTGATTATCTAGAAGGTTATATTTCTATTGTTTGGGAGAAAGCTGACACCTTAAATAGAAAACAAGTTCAGAACATTTTTGATGGATTGTCTCAATCGATATCAGCTAATGAAAACAACCTCCATTAACTCTGTATCCATATGGAGAAAGTGAGCACTACTTAAGTGTATGTTCAAGATTTAAAAATTCATTATAAAAGTATTATCGTTTTTTTATCTAAAGCCAAATCTATTATGGATAGTACAAGGAAGCAGGACTTTTCTTTATATATAAAGAATGAAAATGAAAACAAATAATATTTCAGTTAGAGATATTGATTACTTAAAGTCAACTATAAAATAAGGGGCGTACTCAAGATGGAGAGTATTTATAATCAGAGAGTGAAAATGACCGATTTTATTAGAGATAATAAACAGAACTTTCAGGATCAGCTCTTAACAGAGGCCGTTAATGTTGCCTCTAAGATTAATGATATTTTAGAAACTGGAAATATTGATCTTTTAAAAAATGCTCAAAAGCTGGCTCTATATGTCGTGGAGCAAAAGGAAGAACAACTCGTTGCTTTCGCTCAGCAAGAAGGGATAGCCTGGGCCGAGCACTCCTTAACTCTTGCTTTCAAACTAGAATGGGTACAGGCCATTAGGCGAA
>Ga0209463_1001598_pt1 | contig 13616 bp, 16 predicted proteins | sample AgamicMgSfrz_FD_187169 | JGI IMG/M metagenome (GOLD analysis project Ga0209463, IMG submission 187169) | Agave microbial communities from Guanajuato, Mexico - Mg.Sf.rz (SPAdes) (version 2) | ecosystem: Host-associated > Plants > Phyllosphere > Phylloplane/Leaf | place: Guanajuato, Mexico... | reverse complement strand
TATATCGATTTAGAATGCAAGCATTTTGTTTTTATTTTATTTTTTCCAAATTAAGGCGCTTTGTAGCGTTACAAATAATGTTAATTGCACTATAATAATACTAATTTAAAGAACTGGAGAGTGATTGTAATGCGGCAATACACAAATAGAAATGAGGAAATGAAAATGGAAAATGAAATGAGGATATTTAAATATGACAACAATAAATATAGGGATTGTCGCGCACGTAGACGCTGGCAAGACGAGTTTGACTGAGCGTATTCTTTATGAAACAAATGTAATTAAAGAAATTGGCCGAGTTGATAGTGGTAATACACAAACTGACTCAATGGAATTAGAAAGACAGCGCGGAATTACGATTAAAGCATCTGTCGTTTCTTTCTATATAAATGACTTAAAAGTAAATGTAATTGATACACCTGGACACGCTGATTTTATCGCTGAAGTGGAGCGATCATTTCGCGTTTTAGACGGTGCAATTTTAGTTATTTCTGCTGTTGAAGGTGTGCAAGCACAAACAAAAATTTTAATGCGAACATTACAGAAACTAAACATACCAACCATATTATTCATAAATAAAATTGATCGTAGCGGTGCAAATACTGAAAAAGTTACGAAGCAAATAAAAGAGATTCTTTCAAATGAAACATTCCCTTTCTACTCTGTAGAAAACGAAGGAACAAAGGAAGCACGAATTTTTGAATGCAAATCATATGACGATTGTATGGAACTGTTAGCACCATTTAATGAATCGTTACTTGAATCATATGTAAATAACGAAATAATACCGGACGCACTATTAAGAGAAAAACTAGAACAGCAAATACAGCAAGCGAATGTGTATCCAATCTTTTTCGGTTCAGCAATGACTGGTATGGGCGTAACAGAACTTCTTGAAAAACTTCCGGCTCTCATTCCAGCTCTTACATCGGCACAAGAGGAACCATTATCCGGTGTTGTTTTTAAAATTGAACGTGAACCTTCTGGAGAAAAGGTTGCTTATATAAGAGTTTTTTCAGGTAGCTTACATGTTAGAAAATATGTTAATATACAGCGCAGTAAGTCTCTATTCCATAAAGAAAAGATAAAAAAAATGTGCCTATTTCATAATGGAGATACCGTTCAAACTTCTACCGTTCCTAGCGGTGAGTTTTGTAAAGTGTGGGGGCTGAATGATATTAAAATTGGTGATATTATCGGTGAACGTACGGATTATATAAAAGATATTCACTTTGCCGAACCACAAATGGAAGCTGCCATTGATGCGGTACCTAAAGAGCAAATTCATAATTTATACGCTGTTCTTATGGAACTATGTGAAGAAGATCCGCTCATTAAAGTTTGGAAAGACGATGTTCATAATGAACTATATATTCGCCTTTTCGGTGAGGTACAAAAAGAAGTAATTGAAACAACACTTTATGAGAAATATAATTTGCAGGTTAATTTTTCAAATACGCGAGTTGTATGTATCGAGAAACCAATTGGCGTAGGCAATTCTGTTGAAGTAATGGGTGAAAAAGAGAATCCATTTTACGCAACAATCGGATTCAAAGTTGAACGTGGTGAACTTAATTGCGGTATAACATATAAATTAGGTGTTGAGCTCGGCTCACTACCTTTAGCATTTCATAAAGCGATTGAAGATACGGTATTTCAAACGTTAAAACAAGGATTATATGGGTGGGAAGTTACAGATATTATCATCACGTTAACACATACTGGTTATGCTAGTCCTGTTACAACAGCGAGTGACTTTAGAAACTTAACACCGCTCGTTTTAATGGATGCTTTAAAACAAGCTGCAACATATGTATATGAACCAGTTAATGCGTTTGAATTAACTGTACCGGAGCAAGCAATTAGTACCGCAATGTATAAGCTCGCTGCCGTTCCAGCAACTTTTGCAGAGCCTATATTCAATAACAATTCTTATCAGTTAACAGGATCATTACCTGTTGCGAAAACAGAGAGTTTCAAACGAATACTACATTCATTTACAGAAGGAGAAGGCATATTTACAACGAAGCCAGCTGGTTTCACAAAACTTATGGCTCCCTTCCCTACTCGAAAACGTGTTGATTATAATCCGCTGAATCGTAAGGATTATTTACTTCATGTTTTGAAGGCTTATTAAAGTAAAAGAGGTGCAATTCGCACCTCTTTTGCATGTATTAATAGGTTAGTTTGTCCTAACAACTTCTTTAAGTTTTCCTATTATTTTCGCTATAGCCTCAATTGAATTTTCCGTTTCATATCCCCCAACATTTACAGAATGATTTGCATTTTTGACAACTTCAATCTGTAAATTCGTTTTATATAACTGATCAATTTGATCTGCATTGTATTGGTAATCTTTATCCCCAATAACTAAAAACCCTTCGTGTCGACTATGTAAGATAGAATCAAAAATTGTATCAAACGTCAGTAAAGGTGTAAGTAGTATCATTTTTGACTGCGCGAATTCGTCTCTCTTCATTAAATCATTTGCAATCGGAATTGTTCCGAGTGATTTCCCTAAAAACATAGTATCGTTATATTGCTTACCTTTTAATACGCCCTTCATTATAGGATTAATATCATCCATCATTACTTTCGTTATTTCTTCCATTGTTTTATTCATTACTTGTTCGTCATAAGAATAATGAATATGTACTACATCTATTTTATTTTCGAGCATAAGCATCGTCGCATAATAAAATAACGGTTTATCGTAATTGTATCCTGAACCGGAGAACATAAAGCAAATCCTACTAGAACCTTTTTCGATATGTGTGTAACGAATTACTTTATCATCTATATGTATTTCTTTTTTAGTCCCCTTCACCCTTTTCCCCTCCGAATACATTTAATTTTGTAAAACGATATGTTCTGTATGAACTGCTATATCCTTTACTTTCTCTTTTATAAATGCAGGCTGTAAATTATATGCCTCTAACTCTTCTACCGGCACCCACTTAAAGAAATACGTTCTACCTTCTTCTTCCAAAATATATTGATCCGCTCCATTTGCAGGTAACTCATGTAGCTCTACTTCATAATAAAAACTAATTTCATGAAACTTTCGCTCAGAAAGTGTAAAGAAATTTTCTACTGACCATATTAATCTTTTCCCTTTCATAGGAACACCTAATTCTTCTGCAAGTTCTCGTTTTAACGTATCTTCACTATTTTCTAGCATTTTCACTCTTCCGCCTGGTACATACCAATAATCTTCCCCTTTGTTTTGAAGAATAAGTATTTTATTATCCTGTTTACAAATTGCTCCGACGCGATAATTAAAACATGTTTCCTCTACTTTAAACGTAAGATCCATCCGTAATGCCCCCTCATATAAATATCGAATTATTACAAAACAATTATGTAATTACTGTACAAATAAGGTTACTAAATTTATCCACTTCATTCAATGGTTTTTGAATTTTCTAAACTATTATTTTTCATCATTACAAGTGTATATACATATGTTACAATCACATTGCACACTAGAAAACATTATGGGGGTACGGATGGAAACGTTATTAATCCAGCAAACTGAGAAATCAAATAAGTTTTGGAAAATCGTTGTGAAAGAAAAAGACTATGTTGTGTTTTACGGAAAAATTGGCACAGCTGGCAGTGTGAAAGCGAAAGAGTTTGAAACAGAAGAAGAATGTATGAAAGAAGCTAATAAACTAGTTGCTTCCAAACGTAAAAAAGGATATACAGACCCGTTGCCTGGGGAAGATTACATAAAAGAAAAAACGATAACCGAAGAAGAATTTTGGGAGCTACTTCATCGTGCAAAAACGAAAGGTGAGGACCAAGAAGAACAAATAGAATGGCTTACTTCTCACCTTGCTAAACGTACAGTACATGAAATTGTAGCTTTTGATACGCATATGCATCACCTTTTGAAAGACTCCTATACCTCCCGTTTATGGGCAGCAGCCTATATTATTATGGGTGGCTGTTCAGATGATACTTTCGATTACTTCCGCGGATGGTTATTATATCAAGGAAAAGAGACATACGAAGCTTGTATTGAAGATCCAGAACGATTAATTCCTGTATTAGAAAATTCGAGTGAGTATGACGTCCCAGAAATAGAAGAACTTTCTTTATATTTCGGTTTCACTGTATATGCAGAAAAAACTGGTGACGAAGATGATACTTACTTTACACTTTACCATGTCTTATCTAATGAAGAATTCGACGATGTAGATTTTGAATTTGACTGGAATGAAGACGATGAAGAAGGTTTAAAAAAGATGTTTCCTAAGCTATGGGAGATGTATGGGGAAGAACCGATTGAGTAGTAGATTAATTATTCGTGAAAAAGCGCCTTGTTTCTTTAGTAACAAGGCGCTTTTTTTGATACTATATTTAAATTATTATCTTCCCACTCTCCCACCACTCCATAAAAGTCTTTAAAGAAGGAGCAACCCACGTTCTACTATCATTTTCATGATTCCATACATATATATCATCTCTTTGCACTTTTCCATTCAAAATGGAATAGCCAAACAAATCACCATTTCCCCCATCAGCAAAAAATAATAAACAGTCAAAAGGCATGTATAAATCCTTAAAATCAACTATATTTCTCATACTCATATTTTCAGTTTTAATTTTTGAAGCAGACCATATAAAGTCACCGTATTCACCTTCTATACCATTTGTTTCCTGTAATAATTGATATAAATCATTCGGTAACTCCACATGTATACATTGTTGTATATCAGTAAGTTCCTCCTTCGTAGCCGAATTTTTTAAGCTTAAGTTTGATGAGATACTGTGAATGGTGTCTTTCCACATCACCTTTTCTCCTCCTTATGTGCAATCAAGTATATTCAAAGGACACCGCTAAATTTATTGATACCATCTTTCTAACAATTCCTTCTCCCTCTCCCCTGAAATACCTGCTTTTAATTCCCATTCGTCCACACTCTTCATCCACTCATACACATCTGTAACTGTATGTCCTAACCTTCTAAAAGTAAGTCCTTCTTTAACAGCACTTTCAATACTAATTGAAAATCCACCTTTCCACGGCTTCGTTTCACCTTCTAATGAAAAAGTTTCTGGAAGCCATAAAGGCATCTCTGTCCAAGGCTGCACTTTATGTTCATTCATAAACGATTCATCTATCCAAACGAATTCAGCATCACTATTCGTAACTTTTTTACACGTATTTAATAGCTCTTCCATCGTCAAATCATCATTCGGACCTGTTACATTGAATGTACCTGCATTTTTGTTTTCTGCCATGTTTAGTCCCCAGTTTGCGACGTCTTTTATATCAACTATCTGTACTGGACGGTCTTTTCTTCCTGGAACTAACACTTTACCTCCTTTTGCTACACGCCCGATCCAGTATGGAAGTCGATCTGTATAATCGAACATTCCTGAAAGAAGTCCTGCTCTTACGTGTAAAACACGCCCCGGCCAATACTTCTCTGCTTCTTTTTCGCATAATACTTTCAGCGCACCATAATGCTCATAAGGAGATATTTCACCATTCTCTACAGCCTTTATTTGCTCTTCCGTCGGTTCAGGTTGTAATATATAGTCTTCTTTTATGTCATGCAGAATCCAATCTTTATATACGGAAAGGCTTGAGATGAATATATAGTGTTCAATATTATCTTTAAGCACTTCTCCAACATTCCTAATATGATGCGGAGAAAATCCACATGTGTCTATGACAACATCCCACGTTCGATTTTTTAAACTTGATACATCGTTATTTCTGTCACCGGTTAACTGCTCCACATTAGAAAAAATTTCTTTGTTTGTTCCTCGGTTAAATAACGTAATTTCATGCCCTCTCTGTAAAGCCTCATCTACAAATGCTCTTCCTAAAAATCGTGTACCGCCTAGAATTAGAATTTTCATGGTTCTCCCCCATTCGTGATTAATAACCCTTCCTAATGTTTAACGATTTTTTATTGCGGAAAGTTACGGGGAGCGTTTAAATTTTTCTACAAGTTCACCATTACTCTTTTAAAAGTATATACTCTTTGATTAATCTCCATCTATCCTTTGTTTCTGGCACAACTTCAGAAGCCATCACCACCACCAATTCCTTCTCTGGAATACAACAAATCATATTCCCACCATCACCCATTGCACAATACGAATAGACACCCTCTTCTTCTCGTAACCACCATAAGTAACCATATTGATTTGAATTCATCGCTATTGATTCTTTTATCCATGATTTTGATAGTATTTGTTTTCCATTATGAATACCTTCATTCAAATACATCTGTCCAAACTTAGCCATATCCCTAACCGTTAACGTTAGTCCCCAGCCGCCCGTCGAAATACCATTTGGATCGTGAACCCATCCTTTCACATCTTTTCCGAATAAGTCATCAAATCCAAATGCTTTCATATTATAGTTTGGAATTTCTCTCATGCCGAGTGGCTGAAATAAGTATTCATTCGCAAATTCACGCGCATTTTTTCCTATTGCGTTCGTTATGATCGCTGATAGTATATGAGCTCCTGCAGATGAATATTTAAAAGATCCAATTTCTCCGCCGTTTCCTATCCTATTTAACGTATATTGTATCCAATCTTGTTGTGTACATAGTTCTTCTAACGGTTCCTGCCAGTCTACGAATGGATGTGGAGCTGTCATCGTTAGAAGATGGCTTACTGTTACTTCAGATGAATTAACGTTATATTCCGGGAAAAATTCTATTACTCTTTGATCAACGCTTTTTATATAGCCTTTATCTACACATAGTCCAATTAACGCAGAAATAATCGTTTTTGTGACTGACGCTATATGAAATGCATCATCTGGACCGTGACCGTTATAATATTTTTCAAAAATAACATCACCTTTTTGTACTACTAACATCCCATTAATATTTTTATACTCTTCTTTTATAATCAAATCTAACTTTTCAGCAGTTTTCATTTTTATTCCCCTTTAACCCATAATTAAAAAGGTTCGATCGGTACATATATATCAACTATATGTTTATTTTCCGGGTGCCGTCTTGGGTCATTTTTATACATTTCAAAAGGATACGAATCTCTCGGTTTATATCCGCTATTAGGAAGCCACTCACCGTATAAGAAATCCCATGCTCCTTTATATTCATCCTGGAATATTTCAAAATGACCTACCGCATACTTTCCAGAAGGTATTACCATTATTCCAATGTCGCTCGTTTCTACTGGGGACCCCTCTGGAATTTTTATACATAAACTTGTTCTTAAATGATTTTCTTCAGTAAATTCATGATGATCGTGGTAAATGGTTAATACTTTCGTATCCTCAAATACATGACAGTTTTCCTTCGCTGCGTAATGAAATAATTTCTCTATCATTTTTGGAAAAGCTATCGTTAACTCTTCATATGTACCGATATGCCTTATGTATGCGACGTGTATATCGTCCGCTGTTACAATTTCAACATTTCCTCGAACCTTCTTACATTCATTGTATTGAGGAATTCCCCTTACGTCTTTGCAATTCTTGCTATTATCGTTTCGATATTGAGATGGACTTATTCCGTAATGACTTTTAAATGTGCGGGAGAAAACTGCTGAATCTGTAAACCCGAAGTGATACGCAATATGTGTAATCGTCATATCTGTGCGATATGTAAGTAGATTTGTTGCCCTTTCTAACTTCAATCGGTTTACATACCGTGATAATGGCTCGTCTACTATCCCCTTGAAAATCCGATGAAAATGAAACTTTGAAAATCCTGCTATATCCGCTAGCTCTTCAATGGATAGTGAATCATTTATGTGTGATTCTATATAATCTTGCACTTTATAAATGCGTCGTAAGTATTCATTTCTACTTTGTTTACTCTCCATATTTTTATCTCCTCACAACAAAAAGGCTACCGTTAAGCTAGCCTACTTTTACACATTTTTCAAAAACAAAACTCTACTACCGCCGTTCCCATCATAATTTGTATGTACCGATACACCCTCTACCTCATCATCCCCGGCCTCAATTCGAAAACCGATTTCTTGATGAAACTGTATCGACTTTTTGTTAATTGGTGACGTAATTGCTTTTACAACTTTACGATTATTTGCACGAGCGATATCAAAGAAATAAGAATACAATGTCGATGCGATTCCTCTTCTTCTATACTTCGGATTGACACCGATAAAATGAACATATGCTTCATCTTTATATGTTTGTGAAAAGAATCCACATAAGAAACCTAACGTTTCGCCATCTTCTTCAATGATAAAACTCGTTTCTTGAAAATGAACGAAGAACAGTTTTGGCAACATAGCAGCCATATCTCTACCGCCCCACCAATCATTTAAAACAGAATGAATCTTTACATAATCTTCCCCTTGGATGTTTCTTACTTGCATATGTTTCTCCCTTTCACTCACTTCATTTTTTCATAAATTTTAATAACCGTTTCTACTAAAAGGATGAATACCCATATTCCACAAAATACAAGAACAGACTGAAATATCGATCCAATTATCATAACACCAACTGCACCTGTTATTGAAAAAGATATTCCACCAAGCCCTGGATCCTGTATAAATGCTCCAGCAGAAAAAGCGGTTATAATTGATACTATTAAATAAATAACACTCATTATTTTTAATATTTTTATAGAAAGATACGAAGTTTGTTCTTTCTCCACTTGTGATAATTCGATTTCCCCGCTCGCAATTCCTTTTTGCAAACAGTCCTCACATAAAAATTCTTCCTTAATTTTTTTACCCCCATGTATTGTACCCGTTATCTCTTTACAACTTGAACATTTTCGATTTATCATGTTGTTACCACTCCAATCTATTAAGATTATACTTATATCATTCTGCATTTACCTTAATATCCCTTTTATGTATTTTATAGAGAAAGGTCGTGTTTTATGATTTCAAAACTTACGTTTGGCTCGAAAAAGCGTACCGTTCATTATGTATTAAGACCTAGTTGTTATGCAGTTATTTTCCATTCATCTTCTTCAATGATTGCTGTTATCCAAAAAGGTGACCGTTACTTTTTACCTGGTGGCGGTATGGAAGGTAATGAAACAAAAGAAGAATGCTTGCACCGTGAACTACTAGAGGAATTAGGATGGGCAATTAAAATTGATCAGTATATCGGTAATGCGGCTCGATATTTTTATGCAGAAAAGGAAGATACATATTATTTGAATGATGGATTCTTTTATATTGCGAACATGGTGCAGAAACAAACTGAAAACTGTGGGGAGGATCATGTTTTACGATGGATGTCTCCATTACTTGCTGTTAAGCTTCTCATTCACGATCATCAAAAATGGGCGGTTGAACAAGCACTTTTATTACGAAAACAAAAATGATCTCCTTCTATATGAAAGAGATCATTTTTACTATTAACTGACTTTTTTCAAATTGAAAGCAGGCTTTTTCATTCCACCTTTTTTTACAACATATAAGCCGATGAAGATAATAAGTCCGCCAACGAGTTGCATCATATTAATTTGCTCTCCAATTGTAACTGCCGCAAAGATAACTGCGAACAATGGTACGAGATACATATAAACCATTACTTTCGTTGAGCCTATTTGACTAATACCGACATACCACATTGCTAGTCCGAAGATGGTCGCAAAGATGATTGAATATGCTAGTGAACCCCAGCTTGGCGTATCTACTGGCCATGTTAAAGAGTTTACGTTGAATAAACAGTATATAACAAGTGGTACAATTCCAATTAAAGTAGACCATGATGTAACTCTCATTGCGGAGTATTTTGTAATAAGAGGTTGCGCTAATATTGGATACCATCCCCACGCAATTGCTGCGACTAATCCAATTACATTTCCGAGCCACGCATATTCGTAAGTAGCTCCTCCTGTATGTCCTGTTAATAAAACAAATGCTGCACCAATAAACGCTACTATTGAACCAATTTGTACTTTCATCGAAAAACGTTCTTGTTTGTGCAATACTGCTAATATCCCTGTAAATATAGGTGACATCGCAATTAATAATGAGGCGTTCGTTGCTGAAGTATATTTCACAGATAACATAAACATCGTTTGATACATTGCTGTACCAACGATACCGACTACTACTAATCGTAACCAATCTTTTCTTTCAATACGTAATGAGCGTTCCATCATAAATGTAATAAGTAATAAGACCGGTGATGCTACTAAAAATCGTAAACTATTAAATTGAATGGATGACATATATGCCACGCCATACTTTCCTATTGTATAATTTGCTCCCCATACTAACGCTACTGATACTAGGAGCCATTCCATTTGCCATCTTTTCATCCGAATCTCCCCTTCCATATTTAGCATAGTAAAATTGGCTGGATATAGCACCGTCCAATTGGCTGTTTTTTTACCCAGCCAATTTGTTATACTTAATGTATATAAGAGATACGGAGGCGTTTGTATGGAATGGAAGCTAGATAGTGACAGTAAAATCCCTATTTATCAGCAAGTGGTTGACTTTATTGAAAAACGTATTACATATGGAGAACTTCCTCCAGGAAGCTTCCTCCCTTCAGAACGGAAATTAGCTACGCAGTTAAATGTAAACAGAAGTACAGTAACGACTGCTTATAATGAACTTCGTGCTATGGGAATTGTAGAAAGTACGACTGGTAAAGGTACACGTGTGAGTACACATATGTGGGGCGTTTCTCCAACATTAACGCCGAACTGGAGAAATTTCGTAGAAGGTGGTACTTTTTTACCAAACTTACCACTACTTCGCCATATTCGGGCAGAAGTACAACAAAATGAAAATATTATAGATTTCGCTAATGGAGAACTCGGTTGTAATCTTTATCCTCACGATCAACTACAAACGATTTTACGTGAACAACCGTTAACGCATTCATTAAGTTACGATCATCCGCAAGGCTATCTCCCGCTAAGACAAGCGGTCGTAAAATATATGAAGGAATATTTAAAAGTTGAGGCGACTGAACAATCCATTATGATTACATCCGGCGCTCAACAAGCACTGCACCTTATCGTGCAATGTTTATTAAATCCAGGTGATGCTGTTGCTTTCGAAAGTCCTTCACACTGTTATTCCCTGCCGTTATTCCAATCAGCAGGTATTCGTATTTTCCCATTACCTGTCGATGAACACGGCATTAATCCAGACGATGTACAAGAGCTATACAGAAAGCACCGCATTAAAATGATTTTTTTAAATCCAAATTTCCAAAACCCTACGGGGACGATGCTTCATCCAAACCGTAGAAAAAAACTATTATCACTTTGCGCAGATTTACGAATTGCAATCGTTGAAGATGATCCATCTAGTTTGCTGACGCTAGAAAAGAAACAACCTTGTCCTACTTTGAAATCAATAGATGAAAATGGAACTGTCATTTATGTACATTCTTTATCAAAAATGATTGCGCCAGGATTACGAGTCGGTTGGCTTGTCGCCCCGCAGTCTGTCGTAGAGCGATTATCAGATGCACGGCACCAAATGGAATTAGGAATGAGTATTTTCCCGCAGTGGCTTATGCAACAATTTTTTGAAACTGTACCATTTCAGTCTCATATCGTACCGTTACGAAAACAACTAGCAGAAAAAAGAGACGTTATCGTTCGTGCCCTAAACGAGCAACTTCATGATAAAATCTCTTTTTCAAACCCTACTGGTGGTATATACATTTGGGGGAAATTAAAAGAACCTATAAACGAAAAACAAATCATTATGCAAAGTTTAAAACAAGAAATTGCTTTTATGCCAGGTAGTATTTTCGGTGCGAAAGATGGTTATATACGTTTATCTTATGGAAAAGTGGATATTGATCAAATTGAGGAAGGTATTTCTCGTTTACGCGAGGCTATTTTGGTATGTGAAAATAACTTTAAATAAAGCTTTCTCGTTTGACAAAACCTAAATCTACCATTATTATCAACTCGAACCTATTTATAGGAGTGATAAAATGAAGATTTACGTTGATGCAGATGCTTGTCCTGTAAAAGATGTAATTATTTTTGAGGCTACGAATGTGGAAATTCCTGTTACCCTCGTTACTAGCTTTTCACATTATTCTAATGCAGAGCAGCCAAAAGGTGTCGAAACAATTTATGTTGATTCTGGAGCAGATGCTGCAGATTACCGGATTATGCAGTTAGCAAAAAAAGAAGATTTAATCGTAACGCAAGATTACGGTCTTGCTTCACTCGCTTTAGCAAAAGGCTGTATCGTACTACACCATAAAGGCTATAAGTATACGAATGACAACATTGAACAATTGTTACAAACACGGTATTTAAGTGCAATGGTTCGAAAAAGCGGTAAGCGTACAAAGGGACCGAAACCATTTACAGCAGAAGATAAAGAGAAATTTAGAGCGCTCTTTAAAAGTATGATCGCTCATTAAAGATGAACCTTCTTTTCGCAAGGAAAACTTCGCAACACAAAGAAGAGAATATCCAAATGAACATTCTCTTCTTGAGGTTTACCCGTTTAAAATGAAGGTAAATTATCTAAGTTATTTTCCTTTATTCCATCAGGTTCACTACGTATAATATCTCTGCCATACTTATGAAATACGTCTACATGAGCTAACTTCCCTGATTTTGCTTCTTCAAGGGCAGTCATATAATCTAACTCTCTCCCGCTACTTGTTTTAAACGCAATTAAATCACCATCATCATTTTTACGAACAGCAACAATTTGTTCTGCTCCTGAATTAACTTCATGGTCTACTTCAAATTGAGCTTGTTCTTCTCCTTGATGTAAGTAATCATTATAAACTTTTTCAAAGTCTTTATTGTCCATAACATTCACCTCCAACACATTTTTTAGTATGGTTGGGAGGTAGTGGTTTTATGTACTTTTCTCTTAGAAAAACGTATTTTTAATACCTACGCAACCCTTTCAAAGTCTCCAATATATCCTCTGTAAAGGCTGTACTACCTTCTGTCTCTAAAACTCTGAAATAAAAACTTCTTAAGAAAGTTCTAATATTTTGTACTAAAATAGCATGCTGCGGATGTCGGATATCTTCAACCGTTGCTATACTATGTAGCCAATTGCTCCACTCTTCTTCAGTTAAAAGATTTTGGTTACGTAAAGACATAATCGGCTTTACTAACCTCTCATCTTCAAAGTGCACATACACGTAATCACTTAATCGAACCTTCTGACGAACAGCTGCAAGAATCGCATATGAAAACTCACGATTTTGGATTGTACGTGCTAAAGCATCGAGCGCATCTGCTGCATGTGCAGTAGAGTGTGCCCAGCCTTTTCCTTCTACGTATCCTCTTACATCTTCTTCTAAATATACATATTCTAGTACTTGTTCTGCCACACTATACAGCTGTTCTTCAGATAACAGTGGTTCTCTTTCATGAACAGATAAAATAAGCGGCGGAATTAATACAGAGAACGCACGTTTAAAGACAGAATCTGTTCCCTTTTCACCAATTTTATAAAATAAATAATCAGGGCTAATTGCTTGCAGCATTAATCCTCGTAATTCTTTTTGTCTAAACACATCATTTGTAATCCATTTGTAAAGCGTACTATAAATTAAATCATCGCGTAATTCAGCATCAGTTGACCCGATATAATCTAACATCCACTGTGCATATGGATAAGCATCTACGTCTTCTGGTACAGCATAATTATTATTTTTAATTTGT
>Ga0209463_1001597_pt1 | contig 13616 bp, 13 predicted proteins | sample AgamicMgSfrz_FD_187169 | JGI IMG/M metagenome (GOLD analysis project Ga0209463, IMG submission 187169) | Agave microbial communities from Guanajuato, Mexico - Mg.Sf.rz (SPAdes) (version 2) | ecosystem: Host-associated > Plants > Phyllosphere > Phylloplane/Leaf | place: Guanajuato, Mexico... | reverse complement strand
AGGTGCTGCATGCACATCACCGATGTTTACCGTCGTTCCAAGCAAGGACAAGCCGATCAGGGTGGCAGCAATTGTTTTACCTATGTGTTTACGTACCATTTTTTATATTCCTCCACATTCATAAAATAGTAGAAAAAAAGACGTATGAACAGTAATCTAGCATAGTGTAGTATAGCAAAATTTTCATAGAGTTCCAATTACAAGATGATGCATACTCCGGATTATTGATAATCATTTTCAATTGGACTACAATAGTGGAAAGAGTAAACCAAAATGCTGTTAGGCTGGTGGGTATACAGTTTAACTGCAATCAGGAGGAATAGTTATGTTAATTCAAACACGCAGCATGGTGATAGAGAAAGGGCACAGTGATAAGGTACTGGAACGTTTCAATGGTCCAACTCCAGTGGTCGACATGCCTGGTCTGATTGATTTCAGTGTCATGGTCAACAAGAAGGGCAAGGAACATGAAGAAGTGATGGTAATGATTCGCTGGGAATCGGAAGAAGCGTGGAAAAACTGGGAGAAAAGCGATGCGCATATCCAGGGCCACCGCAACAAAAGAGGGCAGGAGAAACCTGCATATCTGATCAGCACAACCGTAAATATGTATGAAGTACAGACTGTGAAAACAGGCAAAGGTACGGTTCAGCAATAGGGATCAATATTCGGATCATGTTGCTATAATGAATGAAAAGGTTACATTGAATTAATCAATTTGGAGGCATATCCATGAATCAGCGTTTCCGTATTACACGATCGATGCAAGAAGAAAACGGGGAAACATCCATCACTCTCGAAGAATGCAAGGCATACTTTGCAACCCAGCCTGACTTCACGTATTCTCAGGTTTTTACCGTCAAAGGAACCGAAAGTACCATGTCTATCGACGGGGATTTCTTTATGTGGAAGCAGGATAACATCGACATTCCTTTCCGGCTTTATTCGGGGGATTTGTACGTGGCCATTTCCAGTGAAGCTGTGGTTCCCAAGATGATTGAAGTCGCAACTGCTTTGCAAGCAGATATCGTGGAAGGATAGTACATTCTGAGCCTGGTCCTTTAGTGGATCAGGCTATTTTTATGAGTAAATGAAATGGAGATGCAACCCAAATATTGGAACGATATCAAGATTATAAGGGAAGTTTCGGCCAAGTTGATATAAAGTTGTTGCTAAATGTAATAATTTTGTTCAGAACTTAAATTTAATCTCCAATTTTTTCATTTATCTTGTTATGATCTAGAGGATAGACTTGGAAACACACATCATAAGACAAGAGGTGAAAGGGATTTATGAAGCATCGTAGTAAGTTGAGCTGGATTGTCATTATGGTTTTGGTGTTCTCTACTCTTTTTGGTGGAATTGCGGCCGCCGAGACGTACACTGTCAAAAAAGGAGATACGTTGTGGACCATCGCCAAAACAAATGGCACAACCGTAGCAGAGATGCAAAAGCTCAATCGATTGAAAAATGTGAACGTCCTTCAGATTGGCCAAAAGTTAAAGCTTCCTGAGAAGCCGTCCACGGTGAGTGAGGTCCCTCAAAAAGATGAGGAAGCCGAATCCACTACAATTACCATTCTGGGCACCTCTGACGTGCACGGAAATCTGTGGGGCTATACTTATGAAGACAGTGCAGAAACAACGAACAACGGACTCGCTCGGATATCTACATATGTCAATGAAGTGAAGAAGACTTCCCCTAATGTGCTGTTGATTGACAATGGGGACACATATCAAGGCAATATTTTAACGGATGATATTTATCGTAAAAATACGGATGTCATTCATCCTGTTTCCAAAGCTATGAATGCCATGAAGTACGATGCCATGGTCTTCGGTAATCATGAATTCAATTTTGGACTGGATCATGTTGATCGAATTATGAAAGAATTGAACTTCCCCGTGCTTGGAGCCAACATCCAGACAGAAGATGGCGGGACGCTTGGCGACCCATACACGATAATCGATGTGGATGGCATAAAAGTAGGGATTATCGGCGTGACGACACCGAATGTGCCTCGTTGGGACGGCGATAAGGTAGACGGCCTTACTTTTGAGCATATGGGTGAAACGGTGAAGAAGGTTGCGCAGCACCTCAAAAATGAGGAAAAAGTGGATGTACTTATTGCGAGCGCACATGCCGGCATGTTTGCTGAATTCGACGAAGATGGAGCCTCAGACTCTGCCGAAAGAATTGTAAGCATGGTACCTGAACTTGATGCCATGCTGGTTGGTCACATGCATATCGTGGTTAACGAAAAAATTGGACAGACCGTGATCGGTGGTCCTCGTAACCTTGGTCGCGACATTGTGCGCTTCGATATTGAAGTGAAGAAAGATCAAGGAAAAAATAAAGTAACAGACCGTCAGGTTCAAGTGGTTGATATGGCTTCTTACACACCTGATCCAGCCATTCGTGACCTGGTGAAGGAAGAGCACGAAGCTACAATCCAATTCATTACGGGTGGCGGCTCTGCCGGAGCGGAAGGCTCGTCTGGCGGTATCTTCGGTCAGGCAACCGAGGACTTCCAGCCTGTGGATGAAATTAAGGGGATTCCGGAAGGCAAGCTTCAGGATACGGCCGTAGTTGACCTCATTAACAAGGTTCAGCTGGAAGTGAGCGGAGCGGACGTTTCGGCCGCGGCACTTTTCAAAGATACCTCCAATCTGAAAAAAGGCAATATTACGTATGCGAATATTTTCGACATTTACAAATTCGATAATGTGCTCTATACCGTTAAGGTTACAGGTAAGGAACTGAAGGCATATATGGAGTGGTCGGCTTCACACTACAATCAATGGAAAGAGGGAGACGTTTCGATCAGTTTCGATCCAGAGGTACCGGGTTATTTGTATGATATGTTTGCTGGCGTAGACTACAAAATCGACCTGTCCAAACCTGCGGGGCAGCGAATCGTTGACGTTATGTATCAAGGTAAGCCTCTGGCCGATTCGCAAGAGCTGAAGCTTGCTGTAAACAACTATCGATACAGCAGCGCACTGAAAGCCTACAAATTGGTAGAAGCCAACCGCGATTGGGAATCACCGCGCAGCATTCGGGATTACCTGGTTGAATACATTCAAGAACATCAGGAAATTTCCCCGGAAGTGGACAATAACTGGGAGATCGTTGGAATCGATCTCGCAAGCCCTTATCGGAATGAGATCATTCAATTGGTGAATGAAGGCAAGATCGATGTTCCTTATGACCAATCGCTGAATGTGAACGAACTGCTCAAACAAGGGGTTCTCAAGAAATAAACGGGAAGTAAACCCGCATCAACATTGCAAAACAAAGAAGTCGCCATAATGGCGGCTTCTTTATTTTTGAGATTAGACATCTCATGAACGAAAGAGTATCCTTGTTTATACTTATGATCAATTTAAGGAGACCGAGAGATGAAGCCGCATTCCAATGAACGTATTAAGATTCCAGCCGGATTCTGGGCAGGCTTGGAGCAATTGGGGATTGACACCCACGACGTAGCCCGTAGAGCCCAGCTGCCGCTCACCAAGATCAGTCATGCGATCGTTAATTCGGACGAATATTTTGCAATCTGGCAGGCTTATTCCGACCTCATAGGTGACACGGCTGAAGGAATCATCAAACTCGCAACCGCTTTTGAAACAGCCCACTATCCACCTAGCGTATTAGCTACTTATCATGCTCGTGATTACCGTGATGCGCTATATCGAATGGTCCGTTACAAACAGATGTGTCCTCCCGAAAGCTTGCGCATCACCGAGGAGAATGATCGATGCATCATTAAACTGGAGTGGATGAATGGTGGCCAGTCTGGACCTCCCGTCTTGGTTGGAATTACGCTGGCCTTTCTTCTGGAGCTAGGACGCCGTGGAACAGGGCAGCATTTGAACGCACTAGAGGTCGAATTTTCACAACCCATGGGGGATGTGAAGGCACTGGAAGCCTACCTCGGCTGCGATATCCGAATTGGAACACCAAGCAATCGATTGATTTTGCGTCAAAAGGATCTGGATCTGCCCTTCATCTCATACAATGAAGAGCTGTTAGAGATGCTGACGCCCATACTTGATCGCTCGTTAGATGAACAGAAACAGGCTCAATCCATGACAGAAGCGGTCGTATGGATTCTCAAACGCAGCCTCATAGGAGGACGTCCCGATATCCAGATCGTGGCGCAGGAGTTAGGCGTAAGTGATCGTACATTACAGCGAAGACTCACGGATGAGAACACCAGCTTCAAGCAGCTGCTGACACAAGCTAGACATGAGCAAGCGCGAGTATACTTGGCTGATCCGTCACTTGATATCAAAGAAGTGGCCTTTCTCATTGGGTATGAAGATCAGAATTCTTTTTACCGGGCATTCCGGCTATGGGAAGGGGACACACCTACGAATTGGCGCTTCAAGCAAGAAGGTTGGCGTAACAGGCTAGTTACGAAATGATGGATAGACGGTAAACTATCCTTACCGGCAAGAAGGATTAACTATTGAATATGGCAGCTTGCTGCAGGTGCAAACGACACGATTAAAGGTTCTCCGATCTGTAACTCCGATATTTCTCTAACTATATACTTTAGTCTTCTGACTTACCGATATAAGAACCTTGAATATTCAAGGTTCTTATATTTTGTTCCGGACAGGTGGTTTAGACACCATGTTGAACCCTTTTTAATAGAAAAAAGGACTAGGGAAAATTCAAAAAAAAGATGGTTGACTTAAAGTGCACATTAATACTTATGATGTGAAAGAACCTGCCGGACACGTGAATAAAAGGAGGAATAAACGATATGAGCTTTACCATCAAAGAAGCGGCGGAACGTCTAGGTTGTCCGGCCCATAAAATTCGTTATTACGAGAAAGAAGGTTTGCTCCCATATATCAACAGGGATCAGAACGGAAATCGTTTGTTTGAAGAAGAGCATCTGGACTGGATGAGAGTGATGTCCTGTTTTCGAGCTACGGGTATGAAAGTGTCCGTATTAAAGCAGATGGTCAATCTTGCCATGGAAGGTGCTTCAACGATACCGCTCAGAAAAGCGATGCTCACGCAGTATAAAAAAGAATTGCATCAACGACAAAACGATCTTAATCAAGCTTTAGAAGCGGTGAATCAAAAATTATCAATCTATGATGATATGGAAAAAGGCAAAGAGGATTCAGAAAATAAACTACTACAGGAAATGTCTAGTTTGAAACACATTTAATTGAACTGGAGAGGAAGAGTGGGATGAAGTTTAGTAGAACATTGGGAAACAGTAATTTGGAGGTATCTTCGGTCGGACTGGGATTAATGGGGATGTCTCCTGGCATGTATGGTGAGACTAACGATGAGCTTTCAATCAAAACGATACATCGTGCTCTGGAACTTGGTGTAACGATGCTGGATACGGCAGATGTTTATGGAAATGGCCATAACGAAGAACTTCTGGGTAAGGCGCTTAAAGGCCGACGTGACCAGGCGATAATAGCTACCAAATTTTCATATACGCCAAATTATGAGCAGATCAGTGGTCATCCGGATTATGTAAAAAAAGCAGTGGATGAAAGTTTGCACCGATTAGGCGTAGAATATATTGATCTCTATTATCAGCATCGCGTAGATCCCAATGTTCCTATCGAGGAAACGATTGGCGCAATGTCTGAATTGGTACAGGCCGGAAAAGTGCGCTGCCTTGGACTTTCGGAAGCATCTGCAGCGACTATTCGCCGAGCGCATGCGGTACATGCCATATCCGCTTTACAAAGTGAATATTCTCTCTGGAGCCGGGATATTGAAGATGAAATTCTTCCAACCGTTAGAGAATTGGGCATTACTCATGTGGCCTACAGTCCGCTAAGCCGCGGTTTTATCTCAGGTGAATTACGTACGTTTGAGGATCTGGCTGCGGATGATCTTCGCAGATATATGCCTCGTTTTCAAGGTGATAACTTTCAAAAAAATGTTGAGATCGTAGATCAAATCAAAAAAATAGCCAGCGAAAAGAATTGCACCCCTTCTCAGCTCGCCATTGCCTGGACGCTGGCCAATGGGGCATTGCCAATCCCTGGAACCAAACAGATCAAATATCTGGAGGAAAATGTAGGAGCATTAGATATCCAGTTGACTCCTGAAGATCTGGTACGCATTGAAAATGTAAGCCCCAAAAATGGGATTTATGGTACACGGTATCTCAAGGAACAGATGACTCTGCTGAATGGATAAATTAAGTAAAATCATTAGCATACTTTAGTAAAATGTCGTACAAAAAACCACTGAAAATATATTCAGTGGTTTTAGTTGTTTATGGAAAAAAGGATAGGTTATCGCCTATTCCTCATAAGGCAGGATGGCATAAATCTTCCAACGGTTATCATTCATTTTTTTGAGTTTATACAACCCATCCATGGAAACCGTTTCTTCCTGTTGTTCTTTACCCGAATGGATCGTTACTTTCATCTTGCCGCCTGCTGCTTCTAATACAGCCAAACGGTTAGAGCTTTCGATCACGGAAAAGTCCGGTTGGGAGAGCATCTCAACATCCATTGAAGATTCCCCATCCACTGCAGAATTTAGATCCTCCAAATACGTGAAATTGGATGAAAGCTGATATCCTGTGTAGTACGTAGCATAAGTTACGGACAACTGATCAATATTGTGCTCCGTCATGGCTTGGATCTCCGATTCCGTAGCACTGGTAGCTAGTGCCGTCAGTTCGGATGTCTCAGGAAGGTCCGTTTGCTCCAATTGTAAAGCACGTTCCAGCATGACTACAGCTTGGGCACGTGTAGCTTTTGCGAAAGGTTGAAACGTAGTCGTTGTCATTCCTGAAACAATACCAGCTTGGCTCGCTTTTGTAATGGCGGAAGCAGCGTAATAGTTTGGAACGTCCTTGAACGTTTGGGCTGTGCCCTTAAACTCAACAGTATCGGAGAACGCACGTACGACCATTACCGCAATATCGCCGCGTTTGATTGGAAGGTCAGGTCCGAATTCAGAGCTGCTTACACCTCCAACGACGCCGAGTGAACTGGCGATCCGAATGGACTCAGCGTACCATTTGCCTGCTTTTACATCACTGAAGGTTTTTCCTTGAGCTGTACTATGTAGTCCTGTAGCCTGAACAAGAATAGCTACGAATTCCGCGCGGGTGATCGGATGGTTGGGCTTAAGAGCCACCTCGCCATTGCCTAGACTATAGCCGTTAAGAAGGTCGGCGTTAACGAAATTATCGAGCGTGTCGTACGCCCAGTGACCATCAATATCTGTCGGGAAATACAAATCTAGCGATTTGTACGAATCGGCAGCATGGGCTTTACTCCACGAAAAAGGGAATACCATGAGGATCATGGCGAAGAAGAAAAGGGTGATGCGGTTAAACGTTTGTCTCATCTAGGAAGTTCCTCCTGTTAATTGAAATTTGCCGTCATTCAGCATAACAGAGAAGGTGATGGATGGCTAAAGGAAATCTTTACTAACTATTTAATCTATTAAAATTGAGACTTTGTATCTATTTTAATGACATATATTTACTTATATTATATAAATTATAAATAATAATGTAGGAGAGTGAACGATGTGAAAAAGAGTAAATTGTTTTTTGCCATGGTCATGAGCATAATGATCGCTATCTCTATACCTGGTATCGGTCAAAGTTCGAAGGCAGCGGCGGCGACAGAACGGACACCTGTCGTTTTTGTGCATGGATTAACAGGTTCCGATAGCAATTTCACTTTTATTGAGAGTTATCTGCGTGGTCAAGGATGGTCCAGTGATGAGCTGTTCGCGATTGATCTGCCTAGTAAACAGGGGAATCAGCTGCTAAATTCTGCAGCAATCAGTCAATTCGTAGATCGTGTACTACAGGAAACAGGTCATAGTAAAGTTAACATTGTGGCTCATAGTATGGGCGGGGCTAATAGTTTATATTACATATTGAATCGTGGTGGTTCTTCCAAGGTGGACAAGCTGGTAACCTTGGGTGGCGCCAATCGTTTGACTACAACTTCAGCGCCACAGGGAGTAAAGGTTACTTCAATCTACTCTACCAGTGACACGATTGTATCTCCTGCACTTTCCCGTTTGAGCGGAGCGAATAACATACAGGTTTCGCTCGTTTCCCATATCGGTCTGCTCTTCAATTCACGGGTTAATGCCCTAATTAAGACAGCATTGAATGAATAGAACGCTTGCAACTTGCTCGATGAAACATGGGTGACCCCTTAGGTCACTCGTGTTTTTTTGTATTTTACTGATGGATGAACTTATAATAGATTGTACATTATTGCTTCCATACATAGAATTTTTGCAATCCCAAATAGACATACAAAAGGAGCCTTACACGAATGGCGATGACTGAGAAAGAAAAGGCACTGAGAGGACTTTTATATGATAATAACAACGATCCGCAATTGGTAGACGAACGCCTTGAAGCGAAAGAGCTGTGTTACGACTATAACCATCTTCGTCCGCGCATGATATCCGAAAGAGAAGCCATTATGAGAAAGCTGTTGGCGAAAACAGGAGAGAAGTTTTGGATTGAACAACCATTCTATTGTGATCAGGGATACAACATCGAGATTGGAGAAAACTTTTATTGTAATCATAATACTGTGATGTTGGACGCAGCGAAAATTACCTTTGGCAGCAATGTATTCATTGCACCCAATTGCGGTTTTTACACAGCTGGCCATCCTTTGGATGCAGAACAGCGCAATCAAGGGTTGGAGATTGCCCTACCCATTACCGTAGGGAACAATGTATGGATTGGCGGAGGTGTCTCTGTTCTTCCTGGCGTAACGATCGGAGATAATGCGGTGATTGGTGCGGGAAGCGTTGTGACCAAGGATATACCGGCAGGGGTCATCGCAGCGGGTAATCCATGCAGAGTCATTCGAGCGATTACGAAAGCGGATAAGGATAAATATCCTAGAGGGTGAGTGGGGCAAGGAATTCTAGCCTTATAGAAGAGAGAGCGGGAACCGGGTCACTGGAACCCGTTTTTAGTTTGCATGGTAATGTGTTGACAGATACAGTACCAAAGCTAAAGCTCCACGAAGATGAACGAAATGATCACATAATTTGAGCTTTAGAACAAAGTATTTCTTGCCGATAACCATTATTGTTAAATGAGCAGGAGATGACAGAAGGAAGGCGAAGCAATGGGTGTACGAACCGAAAAACAAATTAGCGCTCCCCAAGGGATGGAACTTGCACCAGACAAAGAGGGAAGCTTGAAATGGAATGGATTAACTGTCATCCAGTTTTGTTTGCACACGCAGGGAACGAAAGGAAGCTTTTTTCTGAAAGATCATCTGCTGCTGTTCGTCAAATCAGGTGTATACACGGTTAAATACAGGAATGAAAAGCATACGGTGCGGAGCAATGAGATGATATTTCTGCACAAAGCCATCAAGGTGGAGTACGTGAAGTCCGGTGAGCCCGGTTCTGAATATTTGCTGGATTATATGATGTTTTATCTGAATGAGGACATACTTAATAAGTTCGCAGATTATGCAGATTGGAAGACCATTGAATCAACCAATGATGCCTTTCCGGTGTCCGTCATTCCAGTTAACGTACCAATAAGAGCATATATTGACTCACTAAAATCTTATTTTAACCAACCTGATCCGATCAGCGACGGGCTGGTAGGTGTCAAGTTCATGGAGCTGCTGTTTCATCTTGCTGAAACCAACTCAAACTTGCTGCAACAGTTATTACATCCCCATCCTACTGAACGGAGTCACATCGAACAAGTCGTAGAAGAGAATGTGACCAATCCCGTTTCCATTGAAGATCTGGCCTATTTGTCTGGCAGAAGCCTGTCCACGTTTAAGCGGGAATTCCGTACATTATACAACTCTTCTCCGTTAAAATGGATTCGTAACCGCAGACTGGATCTAGCAAGCCAGCTCTTGCTGGAGACGACACGGCCGGTTACCGATATTTGTTACGCCTGCGGGTTCGAAAATACGACTCACTTTTCCAAGGTGTTTAAAATGCGCTTTGGAGTATCACCTACCGAATATAGACGACTGAACATGAGAAAAGAATAACGGGGAGGACGAGAAAATGGAATACGTGAAACTAGGTAAGACAGGGTTGGACGTGTCTAGAATTTGCCTGGGATGCATGGGATTTGGCGATGCCAACCGGTGGATTCATCAATGGGTATTGAACGAGGAGAACAGCCGGCCAGTCATCAAGAAGGCTCTGGAGCTAGGCATTAACTTTTTTGATACAGCAAATGTCTATTCTCTGGGTGCAAGTGAAGAGATCGTTGGGCGGGCCTTGAAGGACTATGCCAAACGAGACGAAATTGTTATTGCCACCAAGATCCACGGCCGAATGCATGAAGGCCCGAACGGTGCCGGATTGTCCCGTAAAGCCATCATGAGTGAAATCGATAAGAGTCTGATGCGACTTGGAACGGATTATGTGGATCTGTACCAAATTCATCGTTGGGATTACCATACCCCGATTGAAGAAACGATGGAGGCATTACATGATGTAGTCAAAGCCGGAAAAGTAAGATATCTTGGTGCTTCCGCGATGTACGCGTGGCAGTTCCAAAAGGCCTTATTTGTCGCTGAGCGCAATGGCTGGACCAAATTCGTTTCCATGCAAAATCATCTGAACTTGCTGTACCGTGAAGAAGAACGAGAGATGCTCCCCTTGTGTAAGGAAGAAGGGATTGGAGTGATTCCCTACAGCCCGCTGGCATCCGGAAGATTGACGCGAGACTGGTCGGAGACGACGCAACGTTCGGAGACAGACCAGATCCAGAAATCGAAATATGACTCTACTGCCGATACGGATCGCTTTATTGTAGAGCGGGTTGCGGAGATCGCAAGCAATCACGGCGTTCCCAGGGTCCATATTGCCCTGGCATGGCTAATGCAGAAGCAGCCCGTAACAGCACCCATTATCGGTGCAACGAAAATTTCACACCTAGAGGAAGCTGTTGCAGCCTTGGATGTGAAGCTGACAGCAGACGAAATCGCATCACTGGAAGAACCCTATGTGCCACATCCGGTTGTGGGTTTAATTCCAATTCAATAAACAGAGTAAATATGATAAGCGGATGAAGGGGCTTTCCCGATTCTCCGCTTTTTTTTGTTTTCCGTCTCCAACATGAAAAGTGGCCGATTGGGAAAGGCTACCTTGAGCGGTCCAAATTATACAGAAGAGGAATGAAAAATATGAGTAAAGCATCTGAAGCCTCAACGGAGGAAAAGAAACTAAAGTGGTGGCAATTAAGCTTGTTAGGTGTAGCAGGCACGATTGGTACTGGATACTTTCTGGGCTCCAGCCTCGCGATCTCCATCGGTGGTCCTGCGGTATTGCTTGCTTACATTTTGGCTGCACTCGGTACATATGTTGTTTTTGATGCCTTGGCGAGAATGACGTCAGATCACCCAGAACAGGGATCGTTTCGTTCCTATGCCAAGAAGGCATTTGGAAGCTGGGCGGGCTTTGCCAGTGGATGGGTGTATTGGTTTTCGGAATTGCTTATTATGGGAAGTCAGTTAACGGCCTTGTCCATTTTCTCGCGTTTTTGGTTTCCGAATGTTCCTCTCTGGATATTTGCTGCCGGATTTGGGATTGTCGGTCTTTGTATCGTGTTCTTCGGAAATAAAGGGTTTGACCGGGTTGAAAATGTACTCGCCATTATTAAAATTGCAGCAATTCTTATGTTTTTGGTTCTTGCCATCGCGCTTCTCGCAGGATGGATCGGGGGAACAAAGTACGAGCACAACGTACCGTTAAACCTGGCTGAAATTTTTCCGAAAGGCGGAATCGGTCTGTGGTCTGCATTTCTATTTGCATTTTATGCTTATGGGGGGATTGAGGTACTCGGCATCATGTCCTACCGTCTTCAAAAACCGGAAGAGGCACCGAAGGCAGGTAAAGTGATGCTTATCTCGCTTTCAACAGTTTACGTTGTTTCGATCGGACTGGCTTTGACCATGGTGCCGCTTAGTGCCTTCAATCCCAAAGAGAGTCCCTTTGTACTGGCGCTGAGCAGTGATCATTTGGCATTTGTTCCGCATTTGTTCAATGGAGTGTTAATTGTAGCAGGTTTCTCGACCATGACGGCATCACTATATGCGGTCACATCCATGATGCTGACTTTGGCGCAGGAAGGAGATGCCCCGCAGTTGTTCGCACGAAAATGGAAGAAGAAGTATCCATTCATGGCGCTTTCACTCATTGCCTGTGGACTTATTGCCACCATTGTCATGTCGCTGCTGCTCCCTGGAAAGGTGTATGAATATGTAACGACTGCAGCCGGATTAATGCTCATGTACAACTGGTTATTTATTTTGCTATCTTCTGGCCGACTTCTGAAAGCAGGGAAGTTCAGCGTCGTCAAACGATGGATTGGACTGGTGCTGATCGGTCTGGCCGTAACAGGTACACTGTTCCATGCACTTAGCAGACCAGGCTTCTTCATCAGCCTGCTGCTTGTCTTGCTTATTGGAATTAGCGACATCATTGTGCATAGGGTTCGCAAGAAGAAGAAAAAGGAAGAGCCCTCTACCACAGATCAGGAAAAAGAAGAACCACACAACACCCTGGAAAGTCCCAGCTTCCACATTACCGGGATTCGGCTTCGCAAAAGCAAACTTAAATGAAAAAAAGAAACTGGACGGCTTTGGCTCCAAAATAACACCCGAATCCAATAAGTGAGAGTCCTGAGATGATGGATATCGCTTTTAGAACTCCTGAGGTAAGGTACTTTCGGAATAAACTCGCAGCGGCAGCCATGAAAATATCCCAGATCAGGATGCCCAGAATAACGGCTCCACTGTTGATCAGCGTCTGCTCCACGGTTGATTCATTAACGGCCTTAGCCAGAATGGATCCGTAAATGCCAAGCCAGAACATGATGGATAGGGGGTTGAACAGTGACATCAGAAATCCGCTCATGAACGATTTGGATAGCACTGATTCATTCCCTCTCAACTCTGTTTGAGTAAGGTTCCCTGCATTTTTGATGCTTTCCACACCGGTATACACCAGCACAAAAAAGCCGAATAACCACAAGAAAGCCTTTACAAATGGGAGATCCAGCAAATGAATTACACCGAAATAGACGAGCAGCATGTAAATGATATCAGCGGCAATCGCACCCAGCCCAACAAACCAGGCAGGCATGAATCCACCTCGAACACCCTTGTCCAACTGTGCGGCATTGATGGGACCGATCGGGGCGGATAACGAAATCCCCAGAAAAATATAACCTAGTAACATGGTGCTTCTTACTCCTCCTTTCCTGTACTCTAACAGCTTATTCTATGAAGCACATAAGTAGGACAAAGTTTCTACTATTGCATACTTTTTTCGGATTTGATCCATATTAAACGGAAAATAAAGGAGGTGAGTTCATGCTGTTTCGGTGGATTAAAAATATATTTCAACATCAAACTCAGAAGGGGGGAGAAGTCCAGCAGAAACAAAAACAGTATTCTGAAAAGTTGGATCCATCACTACAAAATAAACTTAGCTCTATTAAAAAAGCATTTGAATATAGTCCTGATTTTGTGGCTCGTGATTTCCCTGGATCTGCTGCAAACGGGACCTCTCTAGCCGTTTGTTACATTGAAGGTTTGACAGATTCCACCTTATTAGTTGAGCTTATGGAA
>Ga0209463_1001596_pt1 | contig 13621 bp, 10 predicted proteins | sample AgamicMgSfrz_FD_187169 | JGI IMG/M metagenome (GOLD analysis project Ga0209463, IMG submission 187169) | Agave microbial communities from Guanajuato, Mexico - Mg.Sf.rz (SPAdes) (version 2) | ecosystem: Host-associated > Plants > Phyllosphere > Phylloplane/Leaf | place: Guanajuato, Mexico... | reverse complement strand
CCGGTTTGATTATTATCATAATGAATGCTACGGAGATTCCAGCAGCACTAGCGCTCATATTCAGGGATGCCTTTACTGGAGAAGCAGCGGCAGGCGGCGCTCTGGGCACTGTCATACGCTATGGTGTTGCCCGAGGAGTTTTTTCAAATGAAGCTGGTCTCGGCTCCGCCTCTATTGCAGCGGCAGCTGCTAAAACTGATTTACCCGCACGGCAGGCCCTTGTTTCCATGACACAAGTGTTTATCGATACGATTGTTATGTGTTCTATTACTGGACTGGCTATCGTTTTGGCAGGCCAGTATGACAGCGGCCTGCATGGCAGCGAGTTAACAACCGCTTCGTTTAATTCTTTTCTTGGCCCTGCCGGTTCATATGTAGTCGCGATCAGTCTGTTGTTTTTTGCTTCTTCTACCATTATTGGCTGGTCCTATTATGGAGAGAAATGCTGTTCATATTTATTCAGCAAAAAAATTATCCCTTATTATCGCACGCTTTTTGTATTGGCCGTATTTGTCGGTGCTGTGACGAGCCTTGAAATTGTATGGACGTTCGCGGATATTATGAATGGATTAATGGCGCTGCCGAACTTGATCGGCATTCTTGCCCTTTCCGGTGTAGTTGCCGCGGAAACACGAGTTATTTTAAAGAAGATAAAAGATGAAAAAGACATCGTTTGATTCTTTCTTTTCCTTTATTGACAAGCTTCGGAAAACATGGAATGATGGTTAAAAAATGAAAAAGGTGACAACGTTTTGGATTTAAGTAAAAAATCAGCAGAAAACATTCAGTATATGGTCGATCAAATTACAACAAAGCTTCGGATGGTGAACACAGGCGCTATCAGCCCTGAGCATTTCAGCACATCTTCGTACGACGATTTAAAGGATATCTATGAATTAGTTGCACGTAAACAGTCTTTTAGTCCAAGTGAAATGCAGGCTATTGCCGAAGAACTTGGAAACCTGCGCAAATAAAGCGTAAAAGCACCTGCTGGATTTCCGGCAGGTGCTTTTGATTAGAGTCTTATTCTTTTTCCGATTCTTTGCTTTCTTCTGTCCGAAATTGTTTCATACTGTTCCCAAGTTCATTCGAATGCTCATCCAGTTGTGCTGCGATAGACGAAATAACTTCTACAGATTGGTTTGTTTCCTGTACACTTGCAGCTGCTTCTTCAATTCCAGCGGCCGATTCCTGCGAGACAGCTGCAATATTGCCAATAGACTGGTTTACTTTTACAGTATGATCCATAATAACATAAAGCGAATCTGAGATAGACGCGATGCTGGAGCTGACCTGGCTGATACGTTTTTTCATATCGGTGAATTTTTCACCGGTTCCGGTAATTTGGCTGCTTCCCTCCGCAACGAGCTCATATCCATTTTCAAGTGTGACAACGGCTTCAGCTGATTCCTGCTGCACACTGGCAATAATGGTATTAATACCGGTAATGGACTGGGCCACCTGCTCAGCGAGCTTTCTTACTTCATCTGCTACAATGGCAAATCCCCGTCCATGTTCTCCTGCCCGTGCCGCTTCAATTGCCGCGTTCAGCGCTAGTAAGTTTGTTTGCTCGGCTACCTGACGGATAATGCTCACAAGCTCTGTAATGTCCTTCATCCGGTCATCTAACCCTTTAACTTTCTGAAGGGCACTTGTCATGTTTTGATAAATGGTATTCATTTGATCGACTGACTGCTTCATCTCTTGTTCTCCTTCATCAGTCAACGAAACCATATCAGCAGCACCCTGCCTTACCTCTTCGCCACTCATAGCTGCCATAGAAATATCTTCGACAAACTTGCTAAACATATCTGTTAACGTCGACGCTGAACGTGCCTGTTCTTCCGCCCCGACAGACATTTGTTCCATCATGGAAGCAATTTGAACGGTTTCCTGCTGTACACGCCCTGACTGTTCATGAAGCTGTGCACTTTCTTTCTCTACTTTTTTAGATACATCTTTAATGTGCAGGAAAACGGAGCCAAGCTGCTCATTCATTTCATTGATTGCCTGAACAAGCTGGCCAACTTCATCTTTTGATGTTATTTTAAGCGGCTCACTGTGAATGTGGCCAGCTGCCATTTCTTTCATTCGTTCAGCCACTTCCTTTAAAGGCCTCGTAATTGCCCGTGCACTCCCTAATGCTAGTAGAATGCCAATCAGTAACGCAGAAATCGTCAAGATAAGACTGATCGCCATAGAGCGCTGCCCAAAAGCGATAACGCTTTCACTTTCTGATGCTATTTGTTCTGCACTTTCGGGGGAAAGATCTCCATCATTAAGCATTGAAGGCAGCGTTTCTGATAAAAGATTTTCCGTGTTTTGACTCAAGCTTGAAATCGAGGCAAAATTCACAGCTGAAATGATAACCGCCAGTGCGACTAATAAACCAAAACTTATTAAGAGTTTTGCGCGTAACCCTTTCATTCCTATCACTCCTTTAGAAAATAAGCAAAAAATAATAGTCCATATAACCCATTATACATTTATCTGTCCAAAAACCGACAATTTTTTTCAAAAAAAAAAACCGCACAGGGCGGTTTTTTAAAACAGCTTTGTTTTATAGGGACAGTACTTTTAATGATTCACGGTTAAATGCAGGAATATCATCTGGCTGACGGCTTGTTACAAGCTGATTTTGGCAGACAACTACTTCTTTATCATGGAAGTTTACACCGGCATACTCCATATCAACTTGAATGGATTTAAATCCTGTTGCATCCCGTCCTTCAAGCGATTTAGCGGTAATCAACAACTGCGGTCCATGACAGATCGCTAAAACAGGCTTTTTCGCGTCCATGAATTCTTTTGTAAATTGTACAAACCGATCATCTGCGCGAAGCTGATCTGGCGAAAAACCACCTGGCAGCAGCAAAGCGTCAAATTCGGACGAATTTACATCACCGATGCTTTTATCAATGGAAACCGTTGCGTCCCCTTGCTTTCCTTTTACCGTTTTCCCTGCTTCTTTTTCAATCGTTACCAGCTCATGTCCCGCTTCTTGAAAAGCTTTGGCCGGCTCCGTATATTCCACATCTTCAAACATATCTGTAATTAAAACAGCAATCTTTTTACTCATGGCGTTCTCCTTTCTTATTGCATTCATTCAATTGATTTACAGTTAAAAGTTTACCCCGGTTATTTTTCTTTAAACAAAAAACAGAAAGAGCACGGCTCTTTCTGCTACTCTGTGATAGAGCTTGTTGATTGCTCTGTTTCTCCCTGCGGCAAAATTAAAATCTCTACCCGCCGGTTTTGGGCACGGCCTTTATCTGTATCATTTGATGCAATCGGCTGATATTCCCCATATCCTTTTGCACTGAAAAGACGCGGATCAAGCTGATTGTTTTTTAAAAGTTCTTTCATAAAATTAACAGCCCGCATCGCACTAAGCTCCCAGTTGGAATCAAACTGAGCTGTACTGATCGGCACATTATCCGTATGGCCGCTAATGATAATGCTGCGCGGTGTATTCACTACAAGCAGCTTGGAAATATCACGGACATTCGCCAGCTGCGCCGGCTGGATTTCCGCATTACCAGACTTAAACAGCACGTTATCCCGAATCCGCAACAGCAGTCCTTCTCCATTAAGGGTGGTTTCCACTTTGTCCTCTAAATTGTTTTCTTTAATATAAGCAGTCATTTTCTCTTGCATTTCTTTTAATTCTTTTTTATCGGCTGCTTTTAAATTTTCCTGCTCTTCTGTTTCAGACATAGATGGATTGGAAACCGGGCTCGGAAAATCGAGAACACCGCTTCCTCCTTCCAGTTCGTTATTAAAAGCAGAAGCAATCGCCTGGAATTTTTGAGCATCAACAGAGCTGCTCGCAAACAAAACGATAAAAAGAGCGAGAAGGAGCGTTAATAAATCCGCGTACGGGATCAGCCATGATTCATCTACATGATCTTCGTGCTTTTTATGCCGTTTATGCTTGGCCATCTCCTTGTCCTCCTCCATCTGCATTCAATAATTTTTTCTTTTCATTCGCCGGCAGGTAAGAAGCAAGCTTTTGTTCTAAAACACGCGGCGCTTCCCCTTCTAAAATAGAAAGAATGCCTTCAATCATCATTTCTTTTGTTTTCGCTTCTAGTGATGATTTACGTTTTAATTTGTTGGCAAACGGATGCCATAATACATACCCGGTGAAAATCCCCAGCAATGTCGCAACAAAGGCAGCTGAAATCGCATGGCCGAGGGCATCTGTATCGCTCATATTTCCAAGCGCCGCAATCAAGCCGACAACCGCTCCAAGCACCCCAAGTGTTGGGGCATATGTTCCCGCCTGTGTAAAAATAGCAGCACCTGCTGTGTGGCGGTCTTCCATTGCTGCAATTTCTTCACTTAATACATCGCGAATATAATCTGCGCTTTGTCCGTCTACAGCAAGGCTCATTCCATTTTTCAAAAAATCATCTTCAATATCGTTCATTTTTGTTTCAAGTGACAGCAATCCTTCTTTGCGGGCAAGCTCTGCCCACCCCGTGAACAGGCCGATAACTTCCTGCGGGTTCATTCTTTTTTGATCTTTAAACAAAATGCCAAACAATTTTGGCACTTTTTTCAATTCGGCACCTGGAAATGCGATCGTCACCGCTGCTACAGTTCCAAGAATAATAATTAAAAATGCAGCCGGGTTAAGCAAAACAGCCGGGCTGACTCCTTTGGCGACCATACCGACTCCGACAGCAATAATCGCTAAAATAATACCAACAAGTGATGTTTTATCCACAATACATTAACTCCTTACTTCCATAGACTTTTATATTTATATCGGCAGGCTATGCCATATTTTACACGTTTCGACAAAGAAAAAGAATGGCAGAACTGTTACATTATGATTATTTTCGCAGGATAAACTTAATAAAACTTTAGCACTAGCTTTACAACTGTTTGATAAAATAAATTTAATAAACTTATCTATACGAGGTTTTCATCTATGAATATATTATTCTTCTTTTTTCTTACTTTTTTTACCGGTTTCATTATTGCTTTCATCCGCCGGCAAAAAAAACAAGCTTTTTACCGAAAGCGAACGGACTTATTAACAAATCTTCCAAACCGACACAGCCTAGAACAGTTTATCGAAGCACGAACTACACCGCTTAACCTGCCGATTGCAGTCGTTATGCTGGACCTGGACAATTTCAATTGGATCAATGAAAAATACGGTTATGAAAATGGAGACAGCGTGCTTATTGAGTTTTCACAGCGCCTTGCTTTTTCAGCTCCCGTCCACAGCCTGGCTGCCCGTCTTGAAGGCAATAAGTTTGCTCTTGCTATACCAGGCACTTACAGCCGGAAAGAAATTCAGACAATGCTCATGAACCAGTTTTTGTCACTGCAAAGTCCATTTTACATTCTTGGTGAACCTGTGCATCTTACTTTTTCTGCTGGGGTGGCATTGGCTCCTGAAGACGGAAAAAACGGCCATATCCTTTTGCTTCATGCTGAACGGGCTCTCCGGCATGTAAAGCACCATGGGAAAAATGATATTGTTCTCTATAATACCTCTTTTCACCGCCAGGACTTCGAACTCCAGCTGACCATGAGCTTCCGAAGCGCCCTTCAAAATGGCGAGTTTTATTTATGCTACCAGCCTAAGCTTAATGTTCATAAAGGGACAGCCGATTCGGCCGAAGCGCTTATTCGCTGGAACAGCCCTATTCACGGTTCGGTTTCACCTGCCTTGTTTATTCCAATTGCCGAAAAAAACGGGTTTATCTTTGATTTAACCGGATGGATTTTAAACGAAGCCTGCCGTCAGATGAAGAAATGGTCAGAAGCGAAGCACTCGATTCAACGGATAGCGGTTAACATTTCGGCTCCCTTGTTTTTATCGGACCGCTTGCCGGAAATGATTAGTGATATTCTCCATCATCATCAGCTTGATGCCCGGTTTCTTGAATTGGAAATAACCGAAACTGCCGTTATGGCGGACTTTGAAGGTGCCTGCCGGATTATTAAAATGTTAAAAAAAGAAGGGGTTTCTATTTCGCTTGACGATTTTGGGACAGGTGTCTCGTCATTAACCCATTTAAAAAAGCTGCCCATCGATGCGTTAAAAATTGATAAATCTTTTATCGATGAAGTTCATACATCGTTTCAAGACAAAGCACTGGTAGAAATGATTATTCAGCTGGCAAATTTGTTTGGGCTGTCTGTCGTTGCAGAAGGCGTTGAAAAGCCAGAACAGCTGAATATATTAAAGAAGCTGGGCTGCGACTTCATTCAAGGCTATCTGATCAGCCGGCCCGAGCTTCCAGACGTACTTGAGGCATATTACACACAGAAAAAGTATGGATCATAAAAAAACCGCAGCTTCCCTTTTCAGGAGCTGCGGTTTTTTTATGCCTGCAATGCCATTGCCGGACCGAAAAATTCATATTTTATATTTTGCTCATTAAAGCCAAGCTCTGCTAAATGCTGGACTACAGCTTGCATAAATGCAACCGGTCCGCACACGTAGCAGATGCTGTTTAGATCAAGAACTTCTTTTAAAAAGCTTTTGCTCACATGACCTGTTACGTCACATACATCCGTTTCATTCTTTTTTTCCGCATAAGCTACATACATTTTCCCATCAGACAGCTGGCCGATTTGCTGGGCTGCCTCTTCTCCAAATGCATGAGCGTCTTTGTTTCGTGCCGCTTGAATAAACACCGTTTTCCGATCCGGCTCATTTTGCACAATCGAGCCAAGCATCGCCATCATTGGTGTTACACCGACGCCCCCTGCAATCAGCGCCACAGGCTGAGTCCCTTGTTCCAAGTAAAAGTCACCCGCTGGTGCACTTACTTCCAGCGTATCGCCTTCTTGAAGCTTATCATGAAGGTAAACAGATACTTTTCCTTCTGGATTGTGATCCGCTTCCCGCTTCACAGAAATACGGAAAGAGTCAGATCCAGGCGCTTGAGACAAGCTGTACTGGCGGTTCACTAAAAACTCTTCGCCAGGGATCGATGTACGGATCGTAATATACTGCCCTGGCAGGTAATCCGGCGCAGGCTCTCCATCTTTCGCTTTTAAATAGAAGGAAGTAATCAACGAGCTTTCTTTTACCTTTTTCTCAATGACAAACTCTTTAAAGTCTTTCCAGCCATTTTGCTGCTGTTCTGCTTGAGTGTACATTTCTTTTTCCACATCGATAAATACTTGCGCAATAACACCGTACGCCTCTCCCCATGCTGCAATTACTTCATCTGTTGCTCCATCACCCAGCACGCCTTTGATCGCTTTTAGCAAATATTCTCCTACAATCGGATAATGTTCCGCCTTGATTGCAAGGCTGCGGTGTTTATGAGCAATTTGCTTAACAGCCGGAAGCAATACTTCAAGCTGGTCAATGTACTTCGCTGCTGCATAAACCGTGTTTGCAAGGGCTGTTTGCTGGCGCCCTTTTGATTGATTAGCGTGATTAAAAATATTCAGCAGTTCAGGGTGAGCTTCAAACAATGTTCTATAGAAATAAGTCGTAATTTCAACACCATGTGTTTCTAAAATAGGAGCGGTTGATTTAACAATATCGATTGTTTTTTGTGATAGCACAATAATTCCTCCTGGATTCTTCGCAAAAGATATATTTATAATACATCTTATTTATACGCCATAAAAATCCAAAAAACAATATACAAAATGTATGTTTAAAAAAATGTTCACAATTGCACAAATTTCTCTTTCCGTGACATAATAGATGGATAGGACAGGTGAAAAAAATGAAATTAACTTTATACACGGATTACTCGCTTCGTATGCTTGTTTTTCTTGGGGCAAAAGAAGAAGGAGAGCTATCTAATATTAAAGAAATTGCCGATTCATATAATATTTCAAAAAACCATTTAATGAAGGTTACGCACGAACTCGGCAAACTTGGTTATATTGAAACCATTCGCGGGCGGAATGGCGGCATCCGGCTTGCTAGAGCACCGGTTGACATTAACATTGGTGAAGTTGTTCGAAAAACAGAAGATGACTTTCATCTGGTGGAATGTTTTGTGGACCCTTCCCGGTGTGTGATCACGCCCATTTGTGGACTGCGGCATGTATTTGCGGAAGCACTGCAGGCGTTTCTTGCTGTACTGGATCGTTACACGTTAAATGATTTTTTGGCAGACAAGGATATGCTTCGTATCTTTTTGGAATCCGATTCTTCTATTATGTAAAGAACCGCCTTTTTTGATACACTGGCTATACTACATATGCAAAGGGGACTATTTATGACAACTTTTCAAGAACAGCTCGAAAAATACGCTCAGCTGGCCGTTACAACCGGCGTCAATATCCAAGCGGGACAAACACTTGTAGTGCGTTCAGCGATTGATTCAGCCGAGCTTGTCCGCTTAATTGTTGAAAAAGCATATGAGGCAGGCGCCAAGCATGTATATGTAGACTGGAGCGATGATACCGTTTCCAGATTAAAGTATACGCTTGCACCGGAAGAAGCCTTTCACGAGTTTCCAGAGTGGAACAAGCAAATGATGGAATCGCTCGCAGAAGAAGGCGCTGCTTTTATGTCAATTGTTTCATCGGGTCCAGATTTATTAAAAGGAGTAGACGGAAAACGCATTGCTGCTTATCAAAAAGCGGCTGGTACTGCGATGAAAAAGTACCGTGAATACATCCAGTCTGACAAAGTAAGCTGGACGGTTATTGCAGCGCCATCACAGGACTGGGCGGATAAAGTATTTGAAAGTCTTCCCGAAGAGGAGCGTGTGCCTGCACTATGGGAAGCCATCTTCAAAGCGGTACGTGCTGACCATGCGGACCCGGTTCAATCGTGGAAAGATCATGATGCCCGCCTGATTGAAAAAGTCGCTGTGTTAAATAAACAGCATTTCAAAACACTCCATTATACAGCGCCTGGAACAGATTTAACAATCGATCTGCCGGAAACGCATCTTTGGGTCGGTGCAGGCAGCATAAATGAGCAGGGCCACAGCTTTATGGCGAACATGCCAACGGAAGAAGTATTTACTGTTCCTGTTAAAACAGGGGTTAATGGATACGTAAAAGCTACGAAGCCGCTCAGCTACGCCGGCAACATCATTGATGGCTTTACTGTTACATTTGAGAACGGACGTATTGTAGACGTGTCTGCTGAGAAGGGCGAAGATGTATTAAAACAGCTTGTTGATACAGATGAAGGTTCACATTATTTAGGAGAAGTGGCGCTGGTCCCTCATGACTCTCCTATTTCAAATGCAGGCATTCTGTTTTTCAATACGTTGTTTGATGAAAACGCCTCAAACCATTTGGCCATCGGCAGTGCTTACGCGTTCTGCATTGAAGGCGGCAAAGAAATGTCACAGGAAGAACTAGAGCAAAATAGCTTAAATACAAGCATTACCCATGTCGATTTTATGATTGGTTCTTCTGATATGAATATCGATGGTATTAAAGCGGACGGCACACGTGAAGCTGTTTTCCGCAATGGCAACTGGGCATAATGAGAGTAAAAGATCCCGATTTTTCTCGGGATCTTTTTTATAAGCTAAATTCGTTTAACCGATTATAATACTTAATAAGAAATTCATAAAACAGTTTTTCAGACGGCGGCAGCGTCCGAGATTTCGTCATAATAACACCGACTGTCCGCGTAACGCGTGGCACACTGACCGGAATACTTACCGTGCCTACCGGGGTCTGATCGACTAATAATGTTTCTGGAAGCAGGCTGACACCAAGCCCAGCTTCTACTAGCCCTTTAATCGTATAAATATCCTCGCTTTCAAATGCCACAGCTGGTTCGAAATTTACTTTTCTGCATGCATCAAGTACAAGTGCCCGCATATCATATCCTGTCCTGAACAATACAAATTGGTCATCCATCAAGTCACGAAGATTAATGGATACCTGCTTGGCTAGACGATGATGAGTAGGAATGAGGGCTCTCATATGTTCAGAGAAAAAAACATGTGTATTAATTTCAGCAGTCGGTTCCGGAACAGGAGACACAAACGCAAGGTCGATTTCCCCCTTTTCCACCCGTTCGCGCAATTCACGGTTTGACCCTTGTTTAAAATCAAAGCCAACGTCTGAGTATTGATGTCGAAAAGCTGAAATCACCCTCGGTAATGTTTTCGTTGCGAGTGAATTCGGAAAGCCGAGACGAATTTTCCCTGCTTCTGGATTTAAATAATCTTCAATCGCTTGGACTGCTTTATCCATTGCTTCCATCGCTATTAAAGCGTGATCGTAAAAAATACGTCCAGCGTGGGTCAAGCGGACGCTGCGGCCTTCCCGCAAAAACAGCTCAACACCCAGTTCATCTTCAAGCTTGGCAATTTGGCGGCTGACTGCGGACTGCGCAACATGCAGATGAAAGGCGGCTTCTGTCATATGCTCCTGGCGCGCTACTTCCATAAAATATTTTACTTGTCTCATTTCCATTCCCATCCACTCTCCTGACCCATATCAATTTGAGATGAATAACTGATTAATAATATATTGATTGTATCATTTCTGAACTCTACAATAAATATCAATAGAGAAAGATGATTTGAACGCGGAGGTGCACAACATGAATCTATACGGTTACCCAGAAAAACAGGGCTTGTACGATCCAAAAAATGAACATGATGCGTGTGGTATCGGTTTTATTGCGAATATAAAAGGACGCCCATCTCACAAAATTGTGCAGGATGGTATTCATATGCTTTGCCGTTTGGAACACCGCGGCGGCAATTTAAACGGAACGACAGGCGATGGTGCAGGAATTATGCTGCAGATCTGTGATGATTTTTTCCGTAAAGAGTGCAAAAAAATGAATATTACATTACCGGCTCCGTATGAATATGCAGTCGGAATGTTTTTTCTTCCGAAAAACAAAAAAGAGCGAGAGCAAATTCAAGTAGAAACAGAATTGATTCTCCATGAAGAAGGATTAAAGCTGCTTGGCTGGCGTGACGTTCCGGTAAACCCGGAAGCAGCTGGACCGGAAGCACTTGTTATCGCTCCTTATGTGATGCAATTATTTGTTGAAAAAAGCAAAAAGCACGAAACCGAAAAAGACTTTGAACGTGCGCTTTATATTATGAGAAAACGCATTGAAAATGAAGTTGGAAACAATCCGGATGTAAAAGGAACGTTTTACATTCCAAGCTTTTCAACACGGACTATCATTTATAAAGGAATGCTGACGCCAGAACAAATCGATCAATATTATATCGATCTTGCGAAAGAAGACTATCAATCTGCTTTTTCACTTGTTCATTCGCGCTTCAGTACCAACACATTCCCGAGCTGGGAACGTGCCCATCCATACCGCTATTTAATTCATAACGGTGAAATTAACACAAACCGTGGAAATGTCAGCTGGATGCAGTCACGTGAAAAAGCAGGCTATTCAAAACTATTTGGTGATCAATACAACAATCTCTTGCCTGTTGTTGATACAAACGGCAGTGATTCTGCCATGCTTGACAATGCAATTGAATTTTTAACACTGACCGGACGCTCTCTTCCGCATGCTGCTATGATGCTGATTCCGGAGCCTTGGGACCGCGATCCACATATGGCTGATCCAAAGCTTGCTTTTTACGAGTACCACAGCTGTTTAATGGAGCCTTGGGACGGTCCAACATCGATTTCATTTACTGACGGACGCAAAATCGGTACGATACTGGACCGTAATGGCTTGCGCCCAGCCCGCTATTATGTAACAGATGATGATCATATCATCTACTCATCTGAAGTAGGAACAATTGAAATTGATGAAAAGCGCATCGTGAAAAAAGAAACAGTGAGTGCAGGCGAAATGCTGCTTGTTGATTTGGAAGAAGGACGCATTGTATCTGATGAAGAAATCAAGCAGGAAATCACGACAGCCGAGCCGTACCGTGAATGGCTTGATAACAACTTAACACATATTACAGACCTTGAAGATGCAGCTGCTGCAAAAGAAGAAGTGTTTAATGAAAAAGAAATGCTGGGCCTTCATAAAGCATTCGGCTACACGTACGATGAATTGACAAAACAAATTGCACCAATGGCTACTGAAAAAATTGACCCGATTGGATCAATGGGCTATGACGCACCGCTTGCTGTCCTGTCTGAGCGCCCACAGCTTTTATACAACTACTTTAAACAGCTGTTCGCGCAAGTAACAAATCCGCCGATCGATGCGATTCGTGAAGATAATGTTGTATCCATGATGACGCTTCTTGGCAACGAAGGAAACATTTTGGCGCCTTCTGCCGAAAACAGCCGACGAATCCGCTTAGAAACGCCAATTCTTGGTGAAAAAGAGTGGAATAAAATTGCCGGCAATAAAAAGCAGGAATTCCAAACAGCCACTCTTTCCCTTCTATTTAATGCAAAGAACAAAGCTGATTTAGCTGATACAATGACAAACTTGCTTGAACAAGCAGATGAAGCGATTCAAAATGGCGCATCGATCCTTATTTTGTCAGACCGGGGAGTATCAAGTAAAAAAGCAGCGATTCCTGCCCTGCTTGCTGTTAGTGGTGTCCATCAACATTTAATTCAAACTGGCCGCCGCACAAATGTGAGCCTTGTACTCGACACGGCAGAAGCACGCGACGTGCACCAGTTCTGCTGCTTAATCGGCTACGGCGCAGATGCGATTTATCCGTACCTTGCCATTGCTTCCCTTCGCTCCATGGTAGCAGATGGAACAATTCAAGGCATGACAATGGAAGAAGCTGAGAAAAACTACAATTATGCAGCGACAAGCGGCATCGTGAAGGTTATGGCGAAAATGGGTATTTCAACGGTACAAAGCTACCGTGGTGCGCAAATTTTCGAAGCAGTCGGTATTGGCCACGATGTAATTGAAACATATTTTACTGGTACAACGACAGCACTAAGTGGCATTACGCTTGAGGTCGTGCTCGAAGAAACACTTGCCCGCCATCATGATGCGTTCGGTAAAGGCGAATTCACGGATCCAACACTTGACTCAAGCGGTGAGTTCCAGTGGAGACGCACAGGTGAAAAGCATGCGTTTAATCCAAAAACGATCCATATGCTTCAGCATGCGGCACGGACAAATAATTATGAGCTTTACAAAGAATATTCATCCCTTGTAAACGAAGAAAATATTATGTTCCTCCGCGGCTTGCTGGATCTTGATTTCTCTGCCCGTCCATCGATTCCGCTTGATGAAGTCGAACCGCTTGAAGACATTTTCAAACGATTTAAATCTGGAGCAATGTCTTACGGTTCGATCAGTAAAGAAGCACATGAATCGTTGGCAATTGCCTTAAACCGCCTTGGCGGTAAAAGCAACAGCGGTGAAGGCGGCGAAGATTCTGACCGCTACACTCCGGATCCAAACGGGGATATGCGTTCAAGCTCGATTAAGCAGGTAGCATCCGGACGTTTTGGTGTGACAAGCGAGTATTTAAATACAGCAACTGAAATTCAAATTAAAATGGCCCAGGGCGCGAAGCCAGGTGAAGGCGGGCACTTGCCTGGTAAAAAGGTATATCCGTGGATCGCGGAAACACGCGGTTCAACGCCAGGTGTCGGCTTAATCTCTCCTCCTCCTCATCATGATATTTATTCGATTGAGGATTTGGCGCAGCTTGTTTACGACTTAAAGAATGCAAACCATAAAGCACGTATTAACGTGAAGCTAGTCGCAAAAACCGGTGTCGGC
>Ga0209463_1001595_pt1 | contig 13623 bp, 9 predicted proteins | sample AgamicMgSfrz_FD_187169 | JGI IMG/M metagenome (GOLD analysis project Ga0209463, IMG submission 187169) | Agave microbial communities from Guanajuato, Mexico - Mg.Sf.rz (SPAdes) (version 2) | ecosystem: Host-associated > Plants > Phyllosphere > Phylloplane/Leaf | place: Guanajuato, Mexico... | reverse complement strand
ATTATTATTTATTGCAACTTTATAAAAGATGTATTATACTAAGTTCGCAAACTAAAACGTAATTATTCCGTTTTGTATTAAAATGATATTTTTCTTCTATAATTGGGGAAAATATATCCGTAAAAAAGAAAAGAGGAGAACTTCATGCCTAAAAGACTGACTATATTTTCATTCTTACTTATTTTCACTTTAATTTTTACTGGCTGCTCAAATAAAAAAGAAGGTAATGCCAAGAAAGACGGAAAGCTAACTGTTTATACAACTATTTTTCCTCTTGCAGATTTCGCAAAAAAAATTGGTGGCGACTATGTAACTGTTGAAGCGATTTACCCACCTGGTGCAGATTCTCATACATTTGAGCCAAGTCAAAAACAAACAGTACAGGTTGCAAAAGCCGATTTATTCGTTTATAACGGCGCTGAATTAGAGCCATTTGCTGAAAAAATGGAAAAAGCATTACAAAAAGAAAATGTTAAAATTGTAAATGCATCCAAAGGTATTGAACTGCGTACTTCTACTGAAGAAGAGCATCATGATCATGGAGACGGCCACAAAGAGGATGAACATCATCACGATAAAGACCCACACATTTGGTTAGACCCTACTCTAGCAATGAAACAGGCAGAAAAAATTAAAAATGCACTTGTAGAATTACAACCTGACCATAAACAAGAGTTCGAAAAAAACTTTGCAGCACTTCAAACAAAATTTACTGATTTAGATGATCAATTTAAAGCTGCTGTAGCAAATGCAAAAACGAAAGAAATTTTAGTTTCTCATGCTGCATATGGGTACTGGGAACAACGTTATGGCCTGAAGCAAATTCCTATCGCTGGAATCTCAGCTTCTGATGAACCATCTCAAAAGCAACTTGCTGATATTACAAAAACAGCAAAAGAACATAACTTAAAATATATTTTATTTGAAACATTCTCTACTCCAAAAGTAGCATCCGTTATTCAAAAAGAAACAGGTACAAAGATTTTACGTTTAAATCACTTAGCTACTATTTCTGAAGACGATGCGAAAAATAATAAAGATTACTTCACTTTAATGGAAGAAAACGTGAATACATTGAAAGAAGCTACTAACTAATCAACTTTTGATAAGAAGAGGCTGTCTCAAAAGGTCTTTAAATAAAGCCTTTTGGAGACAGTTTTTTATTTTAACTTTAATATGGATGAGAAAATGCCCGATTATAGTAGAAAATCAACAGATTTCCTACTATAACTGGGCGTTTTTCGCTTTGGATTGAGCTCTTGTTGTCCATTTCCGTAAATTATGGACAACACAAATAAAACCCCATTCCAGTCGATTTTTGGAAAGGTATCGTAAGGAAAAACGTCGGAAGAAGCGATTGTATTTAATATGACCGAATACGGTTCTACCTCTATTTGTCGTTTTACATATAATTCTTTACCTTCTTTTGTACGTAAACGTTCTCGTACTTCTTTTCGCTGTTTTTGATTTTTGACAGAGACGCTGATAGATTTTGTTTCGTTTCCTTATATTTTATTGGATCTCTTCCATGCTATTACTGTAATAAGATATTGTATACCAAATAGGAAAGCGAAAAGTATAATAAATCTTGCTATTACTGCTAACCATCCAACGAAATCTTCAGGGAAATTATATTTGTATGTGGTAGCACCTATTGCTACAAAACACAAAATAAAGGTATCACTCATTTTTTCTTTTAATTTTTCTTTTAATTGCTCTTTATTATTAATATCTGTTTCATAAACACCAGTTAGAATAGATTTAATAAAGAAGAAAATCATATAACAAATTATAATGGCTAATGAAGCAATCCATTCTAGGAATGGGCGGTGTAGATATGCTCCCCTTATAATAACATCAATAAAAGCTAAAAGTAGGACAACAATTCCAGATTGAGCCCAAATTTTCATTTCGATTTGTTGAATTCTTTCATCTGAGTGTGTACTGAGTGAAAAACATTTTTTTAGTTTTTCCATTTTAGAGTTCCTCCCAAAATAATTTATCTAATGTTTTAGCTATATGCATACAAAGTTTTAAAGAAGGGTTAAACTTATTACTTTCAATATAACTACTGGTTTTTCGCGTAGCGTTTACAATATCGGTAAACTCCAGTTGAATTAGACTTTTTTAACTCTTGCAATTTTCTCTTTACTTATAGACTTTAAATACGTCTCATTAGTAAATGATAACTTCATACCACAAATCTCATATTCTATATATTAAATTATTAACTGCATAAATGCAGTATATATTTTATTTTACGGCATATATATATATTACCAATCTCTTTATTTTTGTATCTAAAACTATCCTACAAATATAAAAATAGAAATTTTTTCTGTAGAATCATAGGAAAGGATGGCTTTTTCACGTCTGTTTCTCTGTAAGATGAATTAGAACTAATTGCTCACGAAATTCGAATTTTTTTATCTCCATATACCTTACAGTATCTTGCTAGAGATGTTGGTTTTGTGCAACAAAACAGTAAGTACCAAGCAAAAGGTTTAGTAAATTTATGTGTATGAGTTGGCCAAAATATAGCTATAACTTCTTTAGCTCAGTTATCTAGCTGTTTAGAAGCATCAACAAAAGTACTCATCAGCCCGGAGTGACTGAATCAACGGTTTAATAATGGGACCGTACCACTGTTACAACACCTACTTTTTGACAAAGTGCGACTTATTTTTTTGTTTTGAGGATATTTGCTTTTGTTAGATTGATAGTGATTGGGTACCTGCAGTATTTCGAAGAAAAGTCACGCTAAGAAAAAGTAAAATGAGCCATCCATATGGACAGCTCATTTACATAATTTTCGTTATTGGGAGCTATTGCAAACTACTTCTATTTTGAGTAAGGTCAATCTTTGTTTTGTTTTTCTAACAGTTGAATAACTTTATCTAACTTTTGCTCAACTGAATCTTGCTTTTTACGATTGCTAGAATATCGAATTATACGTATAATCCCCCCAAGCAATGCACCGATGATCATTAATATAATAGCAACTCCTACGTAATAAATAGAGTTTTCTAAAGGCATTATACAGGACCTCCTTTCCTCTATTTTACTATTTAAAAGAAGTGATTTGTTGTTTGATTTTGTTTGTATACTCTATACATGTCAGGTTCGTATAACATCTCATTATCGATACAAAAAGCAAAGAGATCCCCTACTCTCATAAAGAAATCTCCTTTTTTTTAGTTATTTGCGTAGCCCAAATGTAACCCCAAGGGATTTATGTATCCGATTTTTGGTGTGCTTTATATTAGATATGCATAATTTCATAATTATTCCTTATATAACGATATTGAAATTTACATTTTTAACCTGTAAAATACAGGATGTTAAATAAATATCTAAGGGGTTGTTAATATGAAAAAATTTATGGGCATGTTAGCTATGTGTTTTGCACTTACACTAGCATTTTTACCAACTATTTCAAAGGCGGATTCTTCTCCACTACGAAGTGTTAGCATTAGCGCTGTAGGGGATAATAACAAAATGTATAGTGCAAGTTCTTACTTAACTATTCCTGTTCTTAAAGGCGATTACCTTTATGTGAAAGTTAGTGAAGTAGGTACACCGGATTCATATTCTGAGGCTTTGACTGTTAATGGTGTTAGATATGCGGGAAGTTCTTTAGACGAAGTCAGTTCTTATACTGGTCCATTCGGATCTGAAAAAACATTTAGATTACGTATTAAGGATTCTTACATCTTCTCAAACACACCAAATTCAACAAACACTATTGCTTTTGAAGCTAGAGTTCCTTTCTCAATGCAAGTATTATCTAAAAGCATATCGGTTCATGTAGAATAATTTATAACATTATTATTAATAAAAAATACATCCCTATAAGGATGTATTTTTTATTTAATAGAAACATAATTTGAACTTCTAAGACTTCTAAGTTCTTTTAATCGTATACTATACGTTTTAAACATACAGTAAACAAATTGTTACACTTACTTTTCTTCACCACTTGTTTGCATGGTATTAAATGTCCAATTTAATTTCAATGCATCTCCTTGAAATACATTTTGGTCTTCACCGCTATCTATAAATGTGAACATTACATAAAATGTATCATCATCACCAGGAGCTAGTCCATTTCCTTCTCGATCTACAATACCTTTCTTTACAAGGTCAGGAATACTTCCATTTTGCGTAGCTACCTTTAATTCAGATAATGTAGTAGACCATACTGGAACTTCATTTTTATCCAAATTCCACAAGAAATCCACACGGATATGATCACCAAAATCAGCATTTCCATTATCCCCTTTCGCATCGATTACACTGTAATCTGTCAGGAGTTTCACATCTCCTATTGCTAAGGTTCCTTTGTTAACTAATTGAAAACCGCGCTCCATTTCATCACCTGGTTTCAGATTGTCGACATTAATAACAACTTCAGGATTTACACTCAAATCTAAAGTACCCGCTGCAAACGTGTTTTGTGATACTTCCTTATCACTGAAATACGCATATGTTCCCCCGCCAATTAAAGATAAGCCCAGCGCTGCAGTTATGACACCCATACCAAGTTTTTTCTTCATACCCATTTCACAAGTCCCCCTATTTTTTAAGTTCAAACCATAAACCTTATTTCCATCCCGCAAACAATAATCATTAAGCAACTACCTTTTCCCATAACAAAAGTAAATATATTTTAAACTAGTTACTTCATGTACCCCAACAACTATTACTTTTAAAATAACCGGTAATATTAACGTGAATCATTACCGGTTATTTGTTAGCCAATCTCATTTCATTTACTATTCATTGTCTAATTGCATTATTTACTCTAGAAGTTTGCCCACTTATTTTTTTGGTTCTAAACCAATAGAGCGTAAGATTTTATCTAGCGTCACTGGCCCTACATTTTCTTTCGGTTTCTGATTTTCTTTGGCATCTGGACCCTTTTTCAAGAAGTTTTTCTCAATAAAACGAATATCTGTTTCATCTACAACACCATCTTGATTTATATCTCCATCCTTTACAGATACTTTTCCTTTTCCATATGACAGAGCTGCTATTCTAGCATCTTGAATATCTACCATTTTATCGCCGTTTACATCACCTGCAAGGTTATCATCCATGTCAGCTCTAAAGTTTTGTCCCACTAATTCTCCATCCTGCATTTTTCCTATTTTTGTTGTTAATTTACTATTTAAATGACCTGGCATTTCTACGAAAATATCATATTCTTTATCGCTTACAGGGACACTACGAATTTCAAATTGCCCGTTATCATCAATTGTTCCTGTATATTTCTTTCCATCCTTACCAACTGCATACACTTTTGCTCCTAGTTTTGTATAGTCTTTCTTACCTAAATACCCCTCTTCATTCAAGAAAGCTTCCGGACCAATATATCCTGTAACCGTTGAATGTTTCGAAACAATAGCAAAAGATTTATCTTTAAACACAGGAATCTCATTACCTTCTGTTGCACCAACTTTTGTATAAGAGAACTTATCTACTCCAAATGCAGTTAAATCATTAAAGTATTCATCGCTCGTCATCTCGAATGTAACATCTAAAAATGGTGTATCTCCATCTAATCCTTTAAATTCTTTTCCTTCCAATGACGCGCCAACTTTCACCTTGTTTTCCCAAGCTCCTTCTTCACTTACCTTCGGATCTTCTAATTTAAGGTTCAGTCCATGTTGTTTTACATATTCCGTAAGTGCTGGATTTGGTTTCACATCTTTAAATTTAAAGAGCTGCTTGTAATAAGGAATTTCAAATGTACCTGACATAAGCTGTTTTACATTATTGAGATTCAAAGTTAACGTAATTTTTTCACCTAATTTTATTTTATCTTTGTCATAACTTGGAACAGCGTATTCTGTCCCTTCTTTTACAAAGACATAATCTTTATATCCAGTTGCCATATTCCCTGCAGTGGCAAGGTCATATCCAAATAATCTTAAATTTAACGGCTCATTTATTTCCTCTGGAAGTACTCCAAATTTAAAATCACCATTTGCTTGAACTGTATTCAACCAACCTGATGGGAAGGCTGAGTTTTGATAATATACAATTTGATTCGCTTTTTGATCATACTGCAAGCCTTTTGCTTTTAATGCATCTACTGTAGAATCATAAATATTACCATGCACCCATAATGCATGTTGGCCGTCTTCTTCTTTAAACATAGAATCATTTACTTCGTGTATACCAGGTTGTACATCCTTAAATTTCATTTCCGGTATAACATTATCAATGATAATGCTATCGCCTTTTGTATACGATTTTCTTTCCTTATCATATCCAACGAAGTTCAATTCGTAATCTCCATCAGGCAACATAACAGGTTTATCCCCAATTGGATGAGCTGGATCTCCTGTAAATGGAAGTACATACCCTCCCATACCAGAAAACATCATATATTCAACATTCGGTGTTAGACTACTTGCATCAAGTGTACCAACGATTCCTAATGCCTTCCCTGTCTTTCGGTCCTTCACAACTGCATCAATAGTTTCAAGAGGACTATTTACTTTAAATGTCAAAGGCGAACTTGGTCTCTCCATAAATGGATGGAATTTAGATGCATCTGTTGCCATTGCATCTCTCAGTAAATCTACAGACGCAATCCCTTTTTCTGTGAATTTAACTGCAAATGGTACTTGATATACTTCTTTTTCATTGTTTTTATTTGAAATATGAATATATCCCTCATATCTACCAAATTCAGCGTTATCTGGAATGATAATTTCAGGGCTAATTTCTTCTGATGTACCAGGAGCTACTTTAATAGAATCTGGTACATTTAGCTTCACACCATTCTTCGCTGCATCTTGCACCCCTACACTTGTAGGTGAAAATTCTACCTCTAATTTAAATTCTTTCCCATCTGTTTTACTGCTGTTCTGAATTAAGACTTTTCGACTATCTTTAATAGGCCCATTTTCAATTTGATTTTTATACCCAAACGCAATAGAGCCTGTTTTTTCTTCAATTTCTACTTCTTCATCATCTACAACGTTTGATGTTTTATCGATAACCTCGATAGATGTATCTGCATGAACTGCACGATATGCATCAATTCGTCCAGAGCCCACCTCAAATACAGAACGCTCTTCTTTTAGGTCAACTGCGGTATTCATAAGTGCTTCTTTTACTTCAAATGGACTATAGTTTGGATGTTCTTGTAAAATAAGTGCCGCTACCCCTGCAGTATGAGGAGTTGCCATAGATGTACCTGACATACGTCCATACGCTACCGGATAATTTTCTCCATCTTTTGGATCATTAATATATTCAGGAACAGTTGAGAAAATAGACACACCTGGTGCTACAATATCTGGCTTAATATCATCTGTTTTAGTTGCAGGACCACGGGAGCTGAAATCAGCTAAGTGATCTCCCTCTGTTTTTATATTACTAAGTTCTCCAAACGCTAACGACACATCTCCTTGTACAGCTTTTGCTTGTAATTTCTCACCATCTACTTTTGTTAAGCGGAACGATGGAATAGATGAAGTACTTTCCCCAAGATAACTTGTAATTTCCCCATCTACATTGTTGTATACAATTACCGCCTTCGCGCCTGCTTCCTTAGCATTTTTAATTTTTTCATCAAATGTAATCTCACCGCGTTGGATCAGAGCTAACTTCCCTTTCACATCTTTCCCTGTAAAATCACCTGATTTCCCAAGCCCTGCATATACAACCGATAAGGATTGACCTTTCAAATCTTCAATCTTATCAGTAAAGCTTTTTCCAAGTAGCATCATCTTATCTACATGTACATCACCTGCATCGGCGGAAAACGTTGGAATATTCATTGCAGCGTCACTGGCTCCAACTGTAATGGGAAGTGCCGCTGCACTAGGTGATCCTATAGTACCTTCATCCGGACCACTATTACCAGCTGCTACTACCGTAACAACACCTGCTAACATTGCATTGTTCACTGCGACAGAAGTAGGATATAAAGGATCATTAATAGATGCTCCTAGTGATAAATTGATAACATCCATATCGTCTTTCACTGCTTTATCAATCGCAGCAAGAATACCACTTGTTTGTCCACTTCCATATGGACCTAATACGCGATATGAATATAAATCTACATCTGGAGCAACGCCCTTCACTGCATAATCTACACTATTCTGTTTGTCTGCAGCAATTGTCCCAGCTACATGCGTACCATGGGATGTATAATATGCACTTCCATCATAAATCTCAGGATATCCCCCAGAATTTTGCCAATCCTTATACGTTGTCTCCATTGGATCAGCATCATTATTAACAAAGTCCCATCCTTTTATTGAGTTCGGATCTATTTTGCTTGGATCCTCACCTTGTTTTGCACGATATCCTTTATATGCATCTTTCAAATCCGGGTGGTTGTAATCAATACCTGTGTCCAGTACACCTACCTTAACTCCTTTACCTGTTATTTTTTCATCATGTAGCTTGTCCACACCAATTTGCGGTACACTATCTGCCATTTTCGGATCAACAGCAGTCTTAGCTGTTTCTTTTGGTAAATCAATTTTAACCTCATGATCTTCCCATACGCGCTTAACGATACCGGTACGAACTAAGTCCTCAATCATATTCGCTGGTAAAGAAATCGCTACACCATTAAAAGCATTCTTATACTCTCTTGTTATTTTTGCAGATTTTACATTTGTCCCTTTCTCTTTATTCTTTTGAAGCTGTTCAAGCTCTGCTTTAAATCCTTTATGTGATGCCTCTACCTTTTGTTCCGCATTTGAAAGAGCTACCTTTTTCCCTTTAGCCGCTTGTTTTAATACCTCAATTTTGCTAGGTGCTTGCTTAAATTCTATAATCACATTCACATTATTAGGACTTGCTGTATTGATACCTGGCGAAATAACAAAACCTGGTTTTGTATCTAACGTTTTTAAGGCATTACGTTGTTCCTTGGTAAGACCTTTCAAGATAGCATTTGCATCATCAATTCCAGTTAAAGTAGATGTATTTACCTCTTCTGCTAATACGTTATATGGAATTCCTTGAGACAATAACATTCCAACTGTTAACGTTCCAATAAGAATCTTTCCAAATTTCCCTCGTTTCATATTGCATCTCCCCATTATTCATATTATTTTTTGAAACCAATTGATTCTTCCATTCCTACTTAGCGTTGGAAACTCTATCAATCTTAATCTGTTGTATCATGAAAGATTTCCAACACTACTACCATCCCCATACCTCATATAGCTAATTACTCACTTTACTCTTTCTATAGGAGCCCCCCATCATTTATTTTCAACAAAAGATTTTTACAAAATGAATTATTAATAGGATTAAAATGTAATTCTATTATTATTATTTCACGTTTTGATTATTCTGAAAATTAATCAAAAGGAGTATCTTTTCTCTAAGGATTCTATGCCTACATAGTACAAAAGAACTATCTTGTCCTTTATTCTTTGTGATACAGAATAAAGCGACACGATAGTTCTTTGATAGATTTCTTATTTAATCTAGCGGAACCAATTGATTTCGAACTGCATAAATCACTGCTTGCGATCGACTTTTCACATTTAGTTTTTTAAAAATTTTATTGATGTGTATTTTAACTGTTTTATCACTAATATATAAAACTTCAGCAATTTCTTTATTACTAAGTCCTTTTACTAGTTCAAAGAGAATTTCCTTTTCACGTTCCGTTAGTTCATTTTCATTTGATTCTACTTTCATTTTTTGCTGATGATATGTAATTAATTTTTTAGTCATACGCGGATGAATAACTGAATCGCCTCGATATAACATTCGAATTGCTGCTACTACCTGCTCTGATGAGGAATCCTTCAATAAATAACCATCAGCACCCGCCTGGAGTGCATCCATTAAATACTCATCATGTTCATACATTGTAAACACAAGTACTCGGCAACTCGGATAATTTTTTTTCACTAATTCTGTAGCTTCAATTCCATTTTTCCCTGGAAGATTAATATCCATCAAAATACAATCTGGTCGGCATTCTTCTACTTTTCCCAATACTCCATCCCCAGAGCTAGCTTCTCCAACCACTTTCATATCAGATTCATCCTCTAGTATGCTCCGAATTGCATCCCGTAAAAAAGCATGATCATCTACTACTAATATTTTAATCATTTTACGCACCCCTTGTTTGTGAATCTGGAATTAACAGTGTAATTTCTGTCCCTTTTCCTACAGAACTATCAATCTGTAAAGTAGCCCCTAATTGGTCAGCTTGTTCATTCATATGTAATATACCATAATGTGGCTCATTCTTCGTTTTAACCATAGACTCAAATAGTGAAAAGCCAACTCCATTATCCTTAACCCTTAAAAGCACGTGTTCACTTTGATAGCTGAGTAAAACATCAGCCTTTTTTGCCTGTGCATGTTTTACAATGTTTTGCAAACTTTCTTGTAATGTATCAAATATAACTCTTTCTTTTGAAAAACTAAGCGCACGTGCATGACCTCTTTCATGATATGTAATGTCTAGTTCATATTCTTGTCTTAAAGATTTTATTTTACTTGCTATCGCCTGCTTAAGTCCCAATTGTTGTGTCGGATATGGTTTTAAAGCATAAATAGAATAGCGAACTTCTCCTAGGCTTCCTCTTAAATCTTTTATGCTTTTCTCTACTACTTGCTGCATATCTTTTGGTTTATCACGGTATTTTTTCTGCGCGGATTCTAGTTGGAATATCACCCCGGCTAATGTTTGCGCAATACCATCGTGAATTTCACGGGCGATTCTATTTCTTTCTTCTAAGATCATTCTTTTTTCCTGTTCAGAAATCAATATCCTTGTTTTAACAACGTTAGCTAATTGGTTAGAAAATGTAGCTAACGACTGTACATCTTCCGGAAAGAAACCCGCATTTCTACTTTTCCCTGCAACAAACATTCCGACTAATTCATCATTTACTATAAGAGGAAAATATACAAGTGAGCGTATAACACTATCAAATATTTCATCTCCAGGAGCCGTACCAATTTTCCAATCATTAAATACAAGATTTTTAGAAAGTTCCTCAAACTCCCCGGATTTTTCTAAATCATCAGATATATCAGAGCGGACTTTCCCATCTTTTAATAGAATATTCCAGTTCCCATCATCTTTTGTCCATATTACATATGCTTGTATGCCAAAAAACCCTTTAAGTGCTTGTTTAATATGTTTCAAGTTTCCTCCGGTTAATCCTCGACTAATTTCGGTCGTAATAAGAAATAACTCATATAATCGTTCCTTCTCCATCCTTATCCGTACAGAAAAAGAACTAATAACGGAAGTTGCTACAAGTGGAAAAAAGAAAAACAGTACTGTAATCTCGTTTACTTCCACACTATATGTACTAATTAATACGTGCATCAGTGCCGCATAAGAGAAACCAAAAGTTTCGCAAAGAAATACCGTTACAGTTTTTTTATACCACTGATGGATTGAATATGGCTGCGGAAGGAGTAGCATTAACAAATCGTAAAAACGATTGTTGAAAAAACAAAAAAACACGCAAAATAATAACAAAGATATTAAATTTTCATATAGAACTGACATATCAATCTTATTAATTAATAAGGACATACATTTGTTTGAAAACCATTCGGCCAAAATCAAACTAAGTGCATGCTGAGTACTATTAAATAACATTCTTTGTATCGGTGAACGACGATGCAGGTGAATAATTAGCGTTACGAGTACAATAGCAATAATAGTTATATGGATTCCAAACTGCCAATTCATAGCGTAAATGATCGGAAAGGTAAGCGAACTAGTTCCTCTCCAAAATCTTACAGGAAAATACTCTGCAATCCCCATAAATAGTAACAACAATATTAGTATTGTTGGATGAGAAGGGATTTTAATTTCAAGTAAAGATATAGTTATAGTAACCAAACCAAGAAAAGAAATAAAATAAAGATAAGTACTAGCAATCTTTTCTCTCATAAAGATAGAATTTACATCTTTCAAAACAACCCCTTCTTTCTTTATAAAAACTTCATTTTCTCTATTATCCAACAAAAAACCGGCACTGGCAAAATGGAAGAACATCCACTAGCCAATCACCGGCTGTGTACTGCACCTAAAAAGGCAAGACACAATACTAGTATATATCAGTTCGTAAAATTTACCCACTAGCCAAATGTTGTAATTGTACATACTTTTAGACTTAGGCCTACTAGTACAAAAGATGTATACAAAGTTTTAATTTTGATTCACTAAAATAATTCTAAAAAAATAGGAAGTCAACCGTAAATACCTACGTATTTATTTTATCTAAATCTAATTAACATATCGTTTGATTATCGGTAGCAAGATCAAAAATACCCCCTACTGTCAGAAAAAAAACCTCCTTTTTCTTTTAGTTATTTGCGTGTCCCGAATATAACAGCAAAGAATTTATATATCCGCATTTTGGTGTACTTTCATTTGAAATGCAAATACCAATACATTACAACTTCATCGCTTTCTTCATGTATCCCTTATAAAATGAAGCTTATCAAAACGCTCAATTTTTAAAAGGAGCTAGAAATACATATATCGGAAAATCAATGAACAGACGGCAAATCCAAATTTGTCTTGATAAATCAACTGGTAGAATTATATCAGCATTTCCAATCTACTAATAGAAGGATAAACACCTACAAAATATATCTCTAAATTTTGTAAAGAATCTTTTGATATATTACTGATTAGCTTACCTGAAGAGATTTCTTTAGTTAGTGATTTGCCAATCTATCTTGTTTACTAACAATCAATTTTAAAAAAATTCTTCGTTTAGGGGCTACTTTAAAATCTTAAGTTGATGGGCATATGGTGGACACCTACTAATATTCTTGCTTTTAAATTAATTTCAGTATATTATATTCATATGATAATATAGGAATTACGGTATACAGAAAGGGATCAAATCTATTTGTAAGATTTAAATCCTTTTCAAAGATAAAAAAATTTCACCAAAACTTAATATAACTTATGCTTGTCTTTTTAAGATGTATTGATAAAAATACATTTTTTTATCAATACAATTGTGTTTTCAATATAAATGAAAAATTTTTAATAGAAGTTTATTTACTTTCAATAATAAGAGGTAGTGTTCTAAAACATAGAAAAATAAGGCACCATACATAGTATCTGACAAACTTGAAAGGTTTTGTATGTAGTTTGCTCATCACAGATAAAAACAAAAGAGCCTTACCTATCTTGGCAAGACTCTACTAGTTTAGTTATATAATATTTACATAACAACTAAGAAACTAAAAACATATAACACCAAGTAGCAGAACCCTAATATTCCTCCTACAGCTAATACCTGTTTAGCCCAACTTTTAATTTTCAGATTACTGTAAATCACTTGTACTCTTTCCATATTTCCTCCTATTAGGGAAAACCCTTAAAGACTCACACCTCGCTATGATACCATTAAAGAATGACTAATAGAGCCTAATTTTTGTCTAAACGTATAAATATGCAATATTACATACGAAAATGTATTGTTATAAATGTAAACGCTTACTATAATAAGGTTATAAAGATTCACACATCTTAATACAAAAACAGAGGAGAGAATAATATGGAAATCGCAATGGCAGTTTTAAAATTTATTGGTGGAGCAATCCCATTAATTCAAGAACTTCTAAAAGCATTTATGT
>Ga0209463_1001594_pt1 | contig 13633 bp, 18 predicted proteins | sample AgamicMgSfrz_FD_187169 | JGI IMG/M metagenome (GOLD analysis project Ga0209463, IMG submission 187169) | Agave microbial communities from Guanajuato, Mexico - Mg.Sf.rz (SPAdes) (version 2) | ecosystem: Host-associated > Plants > Phyllosphere > Phylloplane/Leaf | place: Guanajuato, Mexico... | reverse complement strand
TCGTTAACCGCTTTTTTAACACTTACATTCATTGTCTACTGCACTCCCTCAAATTCATATTATTCATTGAATTAATCAATGATTTGTATTTCGTTTCCTTCTCATTTTTATTAATTTTTTAGTAGAGTGAAAAACAAAAAAACAACGTTAGTTCTAATGAAGATAACGTTGTTTTTTATGAGCACTTCTTTCCTTTTTTCACTTTAGTCTTAAGAATATAATGAGTTCATTAACCCACAGATGATATTTCAACGGATAGTATTCCCTCTATATTACGAACGTCTTGATAAACAGCGGTCGTGTATCTGGACTCATATGTAGAAATACAATAATCTAAACGTCTTTCTCCTGTAGATAGGTCCTTTACTCTTACACTATGAATAGCTATTTTTTTACTTTTAATTACTTTTTGTAGCTGTTCCATATCTACATTAGCTGCTACGATAATTGACATCTCCAACTCTTTCTCCCGTAAACGTCCTGGTCCTATTCTTTTTAGTAAGTTAGGTAAGCAGTCTACGCTTAGAAGAATAAGGATAAGAGCAATACTCGCTTCTTCCCAAAAGCCTGCGCCTACCGATACACCAATACCCGAAGCTCCCCAGATTATAGCTGCCGTTGTAAGGCCTGTTACAGTCATACCCTTAACCATTATGACGCCTGCTCCTAAAAATCCCACACCGCTAATAATCTGAGCTGCTAAACGCAAAGGATCCATCTGAATATGATTTGGTTTTGAAAATGTATAAGCAGACTGTATAGAAACAATTGTAACTAGGCAACTAGCAATACATATGACAGTGATGGTTTTCAATCCTAGAGGCTTTCTTCTTAACTCCCTTTCTAACCCTAAAATCATTCCTAATAGTGCCGCTATACTTAATTTAATAATTGCTGTACTTAAAATCATATGTACTATATCCCCCATTCCTTCTGTATTTTTTAAGAGGTGTAAAAATGAATTTTTTACAAAAGAATAAATTTAAAGATGCTACTTATTTTTATTTAAAAGACTCAGATATAATTGGTCTTTACTATAAGGACTATCTATTATTAAAAGAACAATTCCCGCTTCATTCTGTAGAAGTACTTTACGATTTGGCTATTATACAATTAAGTTGCCCTTTAAAGAATTACTACTCCTTGAAAAGCTTTTATCATTTCGGAGAAAAGCTAAGCTTAATGGCCCTGCATAAACTCACTGGGTACCCCTTAGAGCTTGAGGTAGAAAAAAACGAAAATAGTCCTGACAGTGTTCAAAAAGAAAATGTCTATTTACAACCAAAATTTGATCCTTGTAACTTGTGTATGAATGAGCTGACTTGTATGTTTTCAACAAATAAAGAAACATTTCAACCAAAGCAATATGATATATTATATTTCTTAACAATATTAAAAGAAAACGGGCTTAGAGAGTCAGAATTGTTGTATCAAAGGTTTTTGAGTTACGTTGACTCAGATTATGAACCTTTAAAAGTAGAGCATCCTCCTACTTGGTTTGATCTCTTAGTAGTTTTACTAATCGCTCTACCTATTGTACTTTTGTATTACCCTGTTTACTGCCTCATTTCATCATCCCAATTTATAGTAAATAAATTGAAATGTAAAAGTTTTATAAAATAGACTACTTTTTTTCCACTTGCGTTTAGATATGGTGTATAGTGATTATTCTAATAATGTAATGGAGGGAAAATTATGACTAAAGAATTGATTGAAAGCGCTAAAGGTTTAAACTATGTACCAGCAAAAGAAGAACTGGCTAGCATTGAAAATGTTATGAGAAAGTTTGAAGTTTTAGGCAGCCCAATATTTATAAAGAAAGCAAAGTAAGCAGAGCTAAATGGAAAAACAGCTCTGCTTTTTCTATTATAAAATTCAAGTTAATTCGTTCATTACGGTAATAATGTCTGAAGAAATCTTATCTGCGCAGTTCTTATAGGAGAAGTTGTGGAGATTTTTTCGCTTTTCTTCTAGTATGTTTTTATCGTTTAGCCATTCTAAAGCAACTTTATCTAAAGTGTTGTCATTCTTTTGCTCGGATTGTTCTACCACCTTCATACCGCCTAAATGCTGAAAGTGAAGACCGTTTAAGTATTGGTGATTATCCATTGAATTAGGTAGTGGTACAACAATAGAAGGAATTTCAGCGTTTGCTAATTCAAACAAGCTGCTAGTACCACCTCTCGTTACTACAACCTTTGCTTTTTCGTACATTTCCACGATGTTAACAAAACCGTAAATAGTTAAGTTTTTAAGCTTTCCCTTTTCTTTCTGAATCTCTAAAGCTTCTACATTTTTACGTCCCGCTTGTAAATGAATAGAAACCTTTGGGTTAGCTTTAGCAAAACTTAGAGCCCATTGATTTAGAAATTCTGATCCTCCACTACCTCCAAGTATGACAAGACTGTTTCCAGGCTTAATTGCTTCGTTAATTGGTACCGGATTCCCGTAAGTCATTCCCTCTCGTAAGGACTTGCCGCCAAGTGTTTCTTCAAATGAATAGTAAACTTCTTTAGCGTTCTTTACGAATAACTTATTTACTCTACCCATTACTGTATTCTGTTCGTGGATAAAATAAGGAATAGATAGGATCCTAGCGGCTGCTAATACTGGAGCTGTAACAAATCCACCCGTACTTACAACAAAGTCCGGATTAATGTTTTTTAAGTGACGATAAGCCTCAATAATTCCTTTGCTGTTTCTAGCTATGAAGTTTTTCCACTTGTCTAATGGGTTTTTCCCTTCCATACCTTGAGAGTGAATATGAAAGAATGGGAAGCCTTCTTTATGAGCTAATTCTTTTTCAAGAAAGTTTTCGTTCCCTAAATAATATATTTTAGTTTGAAAATTATCTATTAATGAACGGGCAATCGATAGAGCCGGTGTAATGTGGCCCGCTGTTCCGCCGCCGGTAATGACTACTTTGTATGTATCTTTCAAAGTAATTCTCCTTTCTCTGTATATAGTTCAATGTTCATTGTATTTTCTACGTTAGTGAAAAAAGTATTGTTTAACCCAACTAATAGAAAAAATGTAAGCAAACATAGAAGCACATAAAAAAAGACATTAGAATAGCGTGTACTCTAATGTCTTCATTCTTGAAGAAAAGTTAATGTTTTTTCGTATTCCAACTGCTTATTAAGCTTTTCTTGTACTTTGGCATAGTTAGGTTCTTTTTTTGCCACAACAATACTATAAAGGAATTTGTCATAGGCACGTAAAGCAAAATATTCGCTATCATCTTCTGAGTATTTAACAATATCGATGTCTTGTTCATAGACATAGCCACTTAGTAAAGCCATTAAACCGTTGCGGTCAACTTTTGTGCGCTTTATATTCCCTGTGTATTCTAACTGGAAGATAGGATATACTTCATTCTCTTCTAATGGTTCGCCAGATTTATCGTAAGGATCTATTACTAAATCGCCGTCACGATCATAGAGATATACATCTGAAATAGCGGCTGGATACTCGTTTAATACTTCCCAAAGTTCTTCTGTGTTCGTTCTAAATGTATGTACAATTTCTTCTTCTAATTGTTTAGCGGTTGGAGAATATGCATTTTTTTCAGATAAGACAAATAGCTGTCGAAAGCTTTCATTTGGTCTTTTTGGGTTTTGGCTCTCAACGCGAATGTAGAGTTCGTTACCTTTTGAGCATTGAGATATGTTATTGATGTTAGTTTTTGGCCATATGATATTTTGTGTTAGCTGGTTTATATAATCTAAAGGGAAAATGAATTTGGGGAAATCTTCACCTAAATTAAACCTCTTTAAGTAGATTGGAGGGGCTTTTAAAGAAACTTCGTAGCTTCCAATTTCAATTGCGTCCACCTCTTTTGAAGCGGCCTTTTTCACTTCTTCTAACAACTCCATAAAACCTACAGGATCATTCATTGGCATATAAGGTAACTTCTCTAAGGGAAATCTACCAGTATAGTGCTGTATATCAATGTATGAATCGTAGTTTGAAGCATCTCTAACAATACTAACGTCTCCAAGCTCTTGAATAACCAAAGTCTTTTCTTTTTGCTTCCCTTTCAAGAGTTCTTCCAATTCATAAGGATTAGCTAGAAAAGAAATTTCTGATTCAATAGGTTCCAACGTTTTTATATGGTGAAAGTATTTTATTCCTCTCTCGTTGCGTTGTGTGTATAACAAAATATCTGTTTCAGTAAAGGAACGAACCCATACCTTTGCTGTTTGTTTGTTATCTGAAATCTTCTTACACGTTTCAACCGCCTTTTTTATAATTGCGCGATTAAATTTAAACTCCAATTAACCCACCCCTTTCATACGGACAATATAGTACGAACATTATAGCATTCTTTTTCCGAAAAATTGATTATATAATTTTTTAGTCAAAAATATAAAGAAAGAGGTGTTTTTTTGTCCGAAGTTCATCGCTTTTTCTTTCCGTTTACTGGAAAGGTAAAGACTCAATTGAAAATTGTAAAAAAGAAAGATGGTAGCACAGGTCTTATCAAACCTTCGAATGTAAAGAAGTTTGAAAAGGAAATGCGCAAACACTTGTCTATTGCTTTCCCTACGGAATTAAGACCGCTACACGGTTATATAGAATTCACTCTAAATCACTACACTAAATATAAGCGTGATAGTAGCGGTCTCTTAGTGCCGGAACAATATGCTCAATTTGATTTGGATAATCTCTTAAAAACAGTTCAGGACTGTTTTCAACCATACAAAAAGAAATTCACCAAATATAATGAGGATGGTACAACAAAGAAGACCGAAAAAGGAAACGACTCCTATGAATGGATTGAATTAGAGGCTGGTATCATATCAAATGACAAGTTTGTATATAGAGACACCTCTAATTGGATTCCTGTAGAAGATAAAGTAGATGAAGGTATTGAAGTATTTGTAAGACTTATGGCAGAAGAGGAGCTGTTTAAAGCTGTTATTCCTTTGGGGACGATAAAGACCTACACAATTAACATTTAATTAATTAAAGTTAAAACAGCATTTAGTTTACCAACCTCTACTTGGAGTATTTTTTTCGGGTATCTCGGCTATTACGTTTACGTGTTGGAGTTTGTGGTAATAATTCCATAAATATATTTTATAGCGAACTTCCGGAATTAGTAGAGACATACATAAAAGTATAATAACGACTAAAACTATGGATAAAGTACAGCCTATTAAGTTCTGTTTGAAAAATTGAATTTTTATGTCTTTGTTGCTTTTCATCTCCTGGTCCTCCCCTCTAAAAGAACTTTTTCTTCTTTATAACGAATAAAGTAATTTTGTTTTAAAAAATAAAGAGAAGAAAATTCTTCTCTTTATTACCAAGTACCAGTAACTTTAGAACCGCCACCGTTAACAGTAGCACCAGCACCTGTTGTACCACTTGTAGTACCAGTAATACCAGTTTTAACGTTATCAACCATATCATTAAACCAACCGATTAGATTTTTACGTAAGCCTGGGAACAATAGTGCAGCGGCTACTGCTGCGATTGCAATTAGAATGAGATACTCTACTAGTCCACCATCTTCTTCTTTTCTAAACTGATTGAATAGATTTTTAACCATATCTAACACCTCCATTTCTTTACTACCCTTCTTATAATCCATAATTTGTAAAGGTCAACTAAAAAGTAAATATTTAATAGGAGTTTATAAGTATGGATTTTATAAAAAGAGAATTGGATATCCAATTCTCTTTTTTGTTACCAAGTACCAGTAACTTTTGATCCTGAACCAGTTCCTGGAGTACCTGCGCCGTTTGCTCCAGTAGTACCAGTGATACCAGTTTTAACGTTATCAACCATATCGTTAAACCAACCGATTAGATTTTTACGTAAGCCTGGGAACAATAGTGCAGCGGCTACTGCTGCGATTGCAATTAGAATGAGATACTCTACTAGTCCACCATCTTCTTCTTTCGTGAATTGATTGAATAAGTTTTTAACCATATTTAACACCTCCATCTTTTTATAATTGTTTTATTTATACATACTTTTTATGGTTTGTTCTAAAAAAAGTAATATTTTTGGTAAGAGGGAATACTAAACTCCCTCCTTTCATTACCAAGTACCAGTAACTTTAGAACCGCCGCCATTAACAGTGGCACCTGCATTTGTAGTAACATCTGTTTTACCAGTGATACCAGTTTTAACATTGTCAACCATATCGTTGAACCAACCGATTAGATTTTTACGTAAGCCTGGGAACAATAGTGCAGCGGCTACTGCTGCGATTGCAATTAGAATGAGATACTCTACTAGTCCACCATCTTCTTCTTTTCTAAATTGGTTGAATAGATTTTTAACCATATATAACACCTCCATTTCTTCCTTATGGGCTCTTTATAAACCTAATTAGAAAAAGGTCAATAAAAAATTGCATTTTTTCAGTATCTTTAAAAATTGATGTTAATGTATTAAAAACATAAAAATTGAAGGAGAATAAAGATGAAAGATACTGTTTCATACGAATTACTAAAGCGAAATTGGGAGCAAACATTAGGTGATATGGAGAATACTAAGTTAGAGGGTGTATGGAGAGAAGAAGATAAGGATCCTTTAGCTTATACTTTTTGCTTTAAGTTAGTAACACAGAGAGGAAAGGGACAAATTGTTTTTGTTTCTCTTTCGGAGTATAAAGGAAAACTACAAGTTGGATTTACATCTAAATTAAATACAAAAGAGTTGCTAAATCGAACATCAAGATTAGTGGATTTAATATTAGATAATGTTAACTTGTTGCATAAAGCTTTTGACGAGCTTAAAAAGGTAGAGATAATGTATCCAAAGCATTATATTAGTAAGTCTATTTTAGAAGAAAGAAAAAACGAAAGTAAAGGCGTTAAAGTATCTGATATTAAGAATAAAAAAGAATTAATTGTAAACTTCTTTGAAGAATTGAAATGTAAAGAGTTACCCAAAGTGAACTATAGCGATGATGAAAGAAGGAGTTTTGAAATTAGAGGCAGAGGTTCAACTAACTTAGGTAAATTATTGGTGGAACTAGGGATTGCTAAAGAATTTAATGCTACTAAAGCAAGTAAATCCTATCACACTATTTACTTTAAAGATGATTGCTATAACTCTCACTTATATGCTGTTTTAGATCAGTGGGAAAGTTTTATTAGGAATGAAATTGGTTTTCAAGATTGTTTTTCCAGTCGTTATTTTATTTAATAAACTTTTTAAGATTCGTATGTAATATGCGAATCTTTTTTTCACCTTGTAATTCAAATGTTTTAGAATGGAATAAAGTTTTAATGTAACTTGTAAATGAGCAGAACATAACAATGAATTTTAAAAATAATTTAACGGATAATCAAATATAAGGTGCCTTAAAATCATACACAGTTGATTTATAGAAAGGTAGAAAAACTAATGTTTGAATCAGTATATAACTTTAAGAAAAATGAACCATTTCTAGTCCCCTTTTCAAATATCCCCTTTATTTATAATGGTTCTAGTGGAATGATGATGGACGGTGTTTCTTGTTTTGCTTTACTTATTTTAGAAGAGCAAGGAATTAAAGAAGAGCTTTCGAGTGTAATTGGGTACTTATTTACTGAAGATGAATGTTCTAAAGAAATGAGCATCTCATCGAGTAGTATCATTGAAAAACGTTTTATGGAATTGCAGAATTTTTTTGAACAACATTTTTTATTCTTTGCTAATATCCCCTTTGAAAATAAAAAAGAGCTTTTTGTATATACCGCTTTTTTAGATCAACTTGCGACTGATTGCTTCCAGTTCGTAAAGTTTGAAGAGCCTACGCCAACTAATTACTCACAAGCTTATAAATTAATCGATGATCTAGCATATTCTAAAGGAATAACTAAAAAGGAAATTAATAAATACAAGTTAAATTTGCTCAATCTTCTTTCGGTTAATAAGCCTCAAGCGTATCTTGCTATTACTTTTAGCGCTGCTTAGTTTTAGCGATAAAAGAGTACGGTTAAAACTAAAAGTTTTACTATAAACAAAACACCTAGCCCTTAAGCTAGGTGTTTTGTTTTAAGCTTCCACATAAATCTAATTATTAATTGGCGGGGTAAAATCTCGCCAATTTTTCACTAATATGCGATTATCTAAATTGCGCCAGCCTATATCAGTTGATAAATATTGTTTAGAGTCTAGTTGCAAGACTAAATCATTGTTTTTGGGAATGACTGCCCTGCCAACACTTGTATTAGTAGAAGGAATTATAATATCTGTTACAGTCAATTCTACTCCGTTAATATCCGTAATAACCATACCTATACAGACATAGCCTAATTTCTTTAGCGGTTTCATAAATGCCTTCTCCTTGTTTTCCCGTTTAATCTTCTTCACTATTATTGTAAGTATATTTTAGCTTGTAAATTATTTAAAAACAACTAACGTTATTTCTTCTTGAATTCCTTATTATTCTTTTCCAATGGGTTTCTCTTAGTACGCGATATTTTAACTGATTTAAGGGATTGTGAGTGTGTATGCTTTGCAATCATCTTAGGTGTTAATTTTCCTTTGAAAGTGAGAAAAGTGTAGTCCCAGGGCTTAGAGATTTCTTTCTTATCCATATTTAGTTCTAGCGCTAAGCCATCTTTATCAAATACATCCTTTTCTACTACTTTCTCTTGTACACATACATATGTTCCATCCTCTGATTGGACCACCGTTGGAGATTCAACTTCTAAAAATAAGTCGTGAATTTCTTCTTTAAGCGCTTTGATTTCTTCACCTAAATCTTTTCTTTTTTGTTGCTTATGATGTAGCTGTAACAAAGCTCTTTCAAGTTTTGCTTTGCCAACCTGCTGATTAAATAGTTCTTTTTCTATTTGTGTATGCTCATCTTGTTTAATAGCCGCTTCTACCATAAGATCACCTCTAATATGTTTATCTGCGGATATTATAAGATATAGAAAAACTGCTTAAAAAGGTTCTAACAGATAAGTTTTCCTATAAGCCTCCCTACTCCGCTAAAATTAGTAGCAAGACATTTTCTGATTAAAGGTGGTGTGGGAATTGCTAGAAAAACTATTGGATAAAAGTGAAGAAATTCAAGTGTACTATGAGGGTAAAAAAGGTCTTCGTATGTGCGAAGTAAAGCAAAAGGTTAACCGACCTTACTGGATCACACTCCGATTTGAGTATAAAACTAAGCGTGGAAGATATGCTTCGTTTAACTTCTCTTTGGGTATATCCCCTTCAGCTACAAACATTTATCAAAACTTTAGTGCAAAAGATAAGGCTACGACATTTGAAATTAGAGTAGTTTTCTCAGAAGTTATAGACACGTTTTTAGAAGAAGTTTTGCCTGTTTTTGCTCCTAATGCCTATATAAATATTAAACAGAAACCGGTTAACTATTCTGCTTCATATTTAAAAGTGACGGAACGAAAATATAAAAACTGAGAGAAACAACAAAATTCCTAAAAAATTGATTTATTTTCCCTTTTTATGGTATAAACCTTTAGTTATTTATTTCGGTTGCATACTAAAGGAGTGATTTAATTGAAAATAAAAACAAAGTTGCTGTTACTTACTTCTTCCTTACTAATTGTTTCTAGTGGGGTCCTTGGAGTTACAGCATACACGCTATCAAAAAATGAACTTTCGAAACTTGGTGAAACAACCCTTAAAAACAATACGAATGTTATTGTGGAGGAAATTAATAAGTTAGATACACAGGTTCAAGATGGAAATATAACATTAGATCAAGCGAAAGAGATGGTGATAGAAAATTTTCTAGGTCCTAAAAAAACAGATGGAACCAGGGAAATTAATAAAAATATTAATCTTGGAGATAACGGTTACTCTTTCATTATTTCAAAAGATGGTAAGCTCTTAGGACACCCTTCTTCTGAAGGAAAAAACATCTGGGATAATAAAGATCCTGATGGTAATTCAGTAGGAAAAATGATTGTAGAAAGTGTTACAAATGGAGATGGCCTTGTTAAATACCAATGGCCGCTACCTAACGATCCTCAGAAGAATGCTGAAAAACTTGTCTATTCAAAAGAAGCTAAATGGGGATGGATTGTTTCTTCTGGAACTTATTCTCAAGATTTTAATAAGAGTGCTAATGTAATTCTTATCAATTCTCTTATCGTGTTATTTGTGACACTAGTGATAGGAATGTTGGTTGCCTGGTACTATTCTCATCAAATTTCAACAGCTTTAAATTCAGTAAAAAAACGTTTAGAAAAGATGGCTGATGGAGATTTCACAGGTGAGGACGTTAGTGTTAAAGCAAAAGATGAAACAAGTGACTTGGCTAGATCATTAAACAAAATGTCGGCTCATTTAAAGGATTTATTGAATACGGTTAATACAGCTTCTGTAGAATTGTCAGATGCTTCTCAGGAGACGGCTACTAGTGCTCAAGAATTGGTATCTGCCTCTAAAAATATTGCTAACTCAATAGAAGACGTGTCTAATAGTGCTAAACTTGGTCAAGAGTACACCGGTACAGCTATTCAGTCATTAGAGACATTGTATGAGCTTATTGAAAAAGCAAAAGAGACAGCTTCAAATTCCTCAGCAAATTCTTCAATTACCCTTTCTTCTGCTCAAAATGGAATGGATAATGTAAACCAACTAATTCAGCAAATTTCCTTAATCAAAGATAAAACGACTAATACTGAAGAAGTAATTGCCCTTCTAGAGTCTTATACGCGTGAAATTAAGGTTATTGCTCATACAATTACTAATATCGCTGAACAAACGAATATACTGGCTTTAAATGCGTCTATAGAGGCTGCTAGAGCTGGAGAAGCTGGCAAGAGTTTTGCGGTAGTTGCTGATGAAGTGAGAAAATTAGCTGAAGAGACAAATGAAGGAGCGAAACAAGTAACTGCTTTGACGACAAAAATCTCTGAAGCAAGTAAACAGTCTTCTATTTCAATGGCTGAAAATAAAGAAGTTGTTAATGATGGTGTTCAATCTGTACAAGAAACAGGGTTCTCTCTAGAACAGATTCTTGATGCTGTAAGAAGCACTGTGGAGGACATAGAATCTTTATCTAACTTAGCTAATAGTGAATTTGAAATTGCAGAACAATTATTGAAAACGGTAACGGATCTTCAAACTATTATGGAGAAAACTACGGATAATGCTGTTGAGGTGTCTTCTTCTAGCGAACAAACACTTGCTTCCATTCAAGATGTAAGTGCTGTTACAGAAGAAACAAGCGCTATGGCAAATCAACTTAATACATCAATTAACAAATTTAAATTGTAAAAAAAACAAAAAAAGCAATTTAAAAAGCGGTCGTAATTAAATTACTGACCGCTTTTTTTATTTAATTGATTATTTAACTTAGCTCTCCTTGGCAATGGTAACCAATGTACTGAATCGTAGCTTAAACAATCTGGGCAATTAATTTCTTCGCAGTTTGGACAAACCTTTACTTCCTTGATATTGTATTTGGCGTGTTCGATAACATTACATTTCATAATATTACTCTCCTCTTTCTCTTTGGTTTTATATATTTTAATTATTAATTTGAGATTAAGTTAAAAAAACTATTATTTTCCATAAAGGGTTTAAATATATGCTACCATCTGAAAAATATTAAGGAGCGGTTTTAATTATGAATATGGAAATGGGAACGCAAATACTGTACACACTGGCTATTAAGGGTAATGCTTTAAATGAAGATTTATTTTTTTCGGAGCGTAATAATTGTAATTACACTAAAAAGCTTAGTGAAGCTACTTTTGTAGAATCGCGAAGTGAGCTTCCCTTTGTGGATATGAAGCATTATTATGTAATGGTTGAGAAGAAACAAAATAGATTTTCTATACTAAAAATGGATTCAATATTTAAAAGAGTGAAAAGAACTAGCTCGTTACTAGTAATACAATAAGTGTAAAGACTAGGAGAAAGATAAGTATATTTCTTTCTCTTTTATTTTTTTATATAAATAAAAAAATTTATTGATTTTCAAAATTGTTTTTTATATAATAATATTTGAAGGTAAATGACCACATTTATTTTCTATACTTTAACCACAACCGTCAAACCAAGATCATACAGTCTTGAATCATAAATAAATGCTGTCTCGTCCCAATGCTTAGGCGCGCTAAACTACGTTAGAGACAGTGTTTGTTTATTTTTTTTGTTCTCAAAAACATTATTCCTCCCCTTAATCCTTTATGTTTTTTGTATTAAAAAAATATTAATAAAAAACTGTTGCAAATTAATTTTAAGTGTTTTATACTATTTCAGTAAAGTAATTATTTCCTCGTAATGCAATAACCATATTATCCCCCTTACGATAGTATAGTAGTACATACAGCTTAGGATAATTACCAAACTCGATCCCAATTTAGAAACTTTTCTCTGTTAATCAGGCTTATGACATAAAGCCTGATTCTTTTTTTATCACTTTGAATGTGTTAAAAACAAATAAAAAAGCAGCTAGTTTATAGCTGCTTTTTTATTTGTCGCAATTCACTTTTTTCTCAATCTTGCTAACCTATTTCTTACAGAATCGCGTGATCTATTCATAATTGTAGCTATTGCTTTTTGTGTTAAATTTTCTTTAAAGTACAAATGAAGAAGTTGTTGATCTTCTTCTGGTGTAAAAAACTTATTTCTCCTTAATGGTATTTCTTTTTTATCTTTCTCTCTTTCTTCATTAACCCAAGAAGGTTCCGGCAACAAAGTATAAGGTTTAATTCTATAAAAATTAACCTCTTCTTTGTTAACTTCTGCCCACTCCCAAAATTCTCTTACTTCAATTAGTGTATACTTCTTTTTTAAGGCTGTGACAATTTCTTTTGAAGGCATTTTTTTGTCTTTAATCCAGCGCCTTACTTTAAAGTCGCTTACTTCTAAAAGATCTGCAAACTCACTTAAAGTAAGATGACCTTGATGCCTATAACTTGCTGATAAGCCCATTCTACTTATTTTCGTTTGAATACCTGGGATGTTTTTTCTGTTCAACATTTTAGCTATTTGTTTAATTGGTTTTCTTCCATAAAAATAATCTAATTTTTCTTCTTCTTCTTTTGTCCATTCTCTTCTAAAGTGATAAGCAGTTAAAGACATATATGTACCATCTCCATAGATTAAAACTAAAATTGCACAATAAACTTTTGGGATAAAAGTTTACTATGCAAAATTGAATTTTAAAGCTGATTTAATTGGCAATGCCAGCATCTCTTTTTATTCTTAATCTAGATAACCTTTTAGAAACTGAACCTTCTGGCCGATCTAACTTTTGTGAAATTTTTTTATAACTAAGATTCTCTTCGTAAAATAATTCCCAGATTAAATCATCTTCTTCTTTTGTGTAGTAACGTTTTCCTTTTCTGCACATTCTCTTATCATTTTCTCTTTCTACTTGAAACCATTCAGGTTCAGGAAGTAAAATTTGAGGTTGTATTTTAGAGAAATCTACAGCATCTTTATTTCTTTCTGCCCACTCCCAAAACTCATCTACATCAATCAATATATAGGAATGCTTAAAAGTAGTTACTCTTCTTGTGTATGGAAACTCACGGTTCTTAATCCAGACATTAATTGTGGAAGTATGTACATTAAGAATTTTGCTAAACTGTGTAACATTAATTAAGCCTTGGTATTCATTACTGCTAGATAATTTCATTCTTTTTATTTTATTTAAAACACCGCTAGGGTTCCTGTTTAAAATTCGTGCAAT
>Ga0209463_1001591_pt1 | contig 13643 bp, 12 predicted proteins | sample AgamicMgSfrz_FD_187169 | JGI IMG/M metagenome (GOLD analysis project Ga0209463, IMG submission 187169) | Agave microbial communities from Guanajuato, Mexico - Mg.Sf.rz (SPAdes) (version 2) | ecosystem: Host-associated > Plants > Phyllosphere > Phylloplane/Leaf | place: Guanajuato, Mexico... | reverse complement strand
AAGCTGTAGTAGCTGACAAGCCAGAACCAAATGCACCAGCAATGCCTGACATGGGCGGCATGGGCATGGGCGGTATGGGCGGAATGATGTAATTCCGTTTGCTCTGTGAAGCTGTGCAATGTATAAATAGTTAATTAGAAGAAGACTACTTCCTTGATAAAAGGAGGTAGTCTTTTTTGTGTTGTTAAAATTTGCATACCAAGAATTTCTTGAAGACCGTAAGTTTAGGAATACGACGAAGGTAAATATTCAAAATTATAAGGTTCTCTTAGGTGGCTTTATTGATTACTGTCATGAGAATAATGTTTTGAATGTTGAAGAAGTCAAAAGTATTCATGTTAAAAGTTATTTACGTTATTGCCAAGATAAAGGAAATTCAGCTAACACGATAAATACGAAGTTACAGCGGATTAGGGCTTTCTTCAACTACTTATTAGAAGAAAGAATTGTAAGCGAGAATGTGGCTTCTAAAATTAAGCGTCAAAAAGTAGATGTGAAAATTAATGTTTTCAGCGATGAACAGATTAATCAGATGTTGGCGTATTATCGTGGGCTTAGAAGAAGAGAGAAAAGCTACTTTGCTTATAGAGGTTATATGATGATAGTAACCTTTTTAGGGACGGGAGTTAGAAGAACAGAGATTATTAATTTAAAGTGGTCTGATGTAGATTTAGAAAACCTAACAATATCAGTCTACGGTAAGAGTAGAAAGAAGGAAATAATTTTTCTAACTGAAAAACTTGCTAAAGAAATTGCAGCGTATAACCTATTCTGCAAAAGGCATTTTGAAAATTTAAGTGAGTATGTTTTCGTGAATCGGGATAATACGCAAATGACGCAAAACTCAATCATGCTAGTATTTCAAAATTTGCAGAAAAAGATGAACTTTTCAGATGTTAGAGTATCACCTCACACTTTTAGGCACACATTTTGCCATAGACTAGCCATGAGTGGGATGTCAGCCTTTGCTATTCAAAAGATGATGAGACACGAAAATATATCCGTTACAATGCGTTACGTAGCTATGTGGGGGAATGAATTGAAGGAACAAAACGATAAATATAATCCATTAAATACAATGGACATTTAAGCAAAATAAAAAGCCACCTACCGCCATAGGTGACTCAAAGTTAAAAGTTTTGTTTTAAAACTAAATAACGGATATTCCGTACATTCAGCACTTGTATTATACCATTTTTGAAAAATGGATAGCAAGGGGCATAGTTTCTTATTGTCCTTTTTAGATGATTAGAAGCTTTTATGTATGGTAATTCCGAACGTGGAATTGCCTGTAAACCACGTAAAAAACTGATTCCCATTATATGAATGTCGAGATGATACTTGTATAGTGGATTGGGCTGACGTCACCCGTGCAGAGAGTACTTGTCATACTGTCATAAGGACGTCAACTCGTAACGGATTCCTATTCATTTGTTACGGGAGGGTGAGAACTTGCCTAGGCATGTAGTCTAAAAGGTTCGGGTGGTTATCGTTAGCATTACGGTGCTAGGGAGTACATTCAGCTTGTCGTATAGGGGCGATATTATACGGACAAGCCATTGTTAAAGGATGTATACAGTGAGAACTGTTGAGTGAATAGGGTCTATACATACGGATACAATGTGACGTTGACGTAAGTATGACACTTATCCTCCTTATTCTGCTAGATTACTTTTGTTAACTGTCAGAGTAGGGGATAACTCTGTCTTCCAGCCGTTTGCAATGCTTCTGTATCAGCAAGTCAGAACCCTATACCATTAGTCAATGCCACTATCGAAGAAAATTGTAAAGTTAGAAGGTTTTCCGCTAACTAAGATAAAACAAATATACTCAATAAAGAGTGAGAACAATTAAATGAGTCTTCACTTTATAAGGATGAGGGTATAAGAGATAATGGAATTAAAGATACTTTGACTAGAGAATGGGGGACTTGTGAATGAAAATGCATGATGAGGATAAACAAGCACTAATAGAGAAATTAGAGGAACGGAAGCGTCAATTAGGTCTTAAGCCGAAGAAAAAGAAATCGAAGAAAAAGTTGGAGATTAAAGGGAAACCGAAAAAGCCGAAAGTTTCTATGGAGTTAAAAACAAAAGAAGAACGTGAACAAGAAAAGAGAGAGCGTGATTTAAACGGTTTATTCAATATCAAGGTAGAAACAAAAGAAGGAAACAAGAGAAGAGAAAAGTTTGAAAAGAAATCACAACGTACAATAGGAAAATTAGCACCAACAAAACAAGGTGAACAGAGACGGCTAAAGCGATATCATGAACGTGTGTGGAAGGGATGGTATAGAAAAGAAGCCCCTTCAAAGGTAGTTAAATATAATTTGGATGATTTGAAGGAGAAAGAAAATGAATAGAGGTAATAATAAAGTAAAAAGAGTCCTATATTAGGACTCTTGCATAAATTCTTCCATATCAAATCTAAACTCCGCAATCAATGCACGAAACTTACTAAAATCTGTAATTGCTCCACTTTTACAACGGTCATACACGCTCTTCCCGAGCACCTGATACGCAGAGCCTTTGTACCTACGAATTTCATCTAACATCTCATTCGTAGGTAGAGAAAATACTCGTTCAAGTTCTTTCGGTTCAATAAACACAGCATCATCATCACATAATAACTTTCTTACACCCTCATCACGAATCATTAGCCAACCGTCATTTAAATAACGTGGATATCTTCTTTTTATCTCCGAGAGTTCACGATAAGACATATGTTGTGTATCGCCGTAACCAGTCCATACAAAACTATCATGTGTAATATCAGATGAATAACTAACGTTGCCTGACGTATTATTCATAACTGGTACTAGATAATCATCATCAAATGTTGAAATACCAGTTTGCTTTTTCTCTTCTTTCTTAGAGAACTCTTCTTCTTTTACAATCATCTCTTTCAGTTCAATGTTTACTTTTCTTTTTAAATCTTCTTTCTCATAACCATACTCATCTACGAGTATCTTCATTAGTTCTACTTTCTTTAATTTTCTTAATTCTTTCATTTTCAATCTTTCCTTTCAAAATTAAATAAGAGAAGAACAAGTTATGCTCTTCTCAATAAATTTATAGCAAAATATATTTTTATACTCACATTACGAAAACGCTTACATTTATATTGTATCAAGGATTCAACCCCTTGGTCAAAGTCCCGCATCGCTTTTGAAAGCACATGAGTAAAAAAGCCTAATGTTTATCTAGCAAAATTTAATATGTCATTTCTCGAAAATCTTAATATATAGCATGATACATATTAAGAACCATGATAAATAAAAAAGGCAGCATAGCTACCTTAATATATGATATGTATTTGTTAAATATTTACCGTTCTCCATTTTTCTCTCAACATATATATAATTCTCTTTTTCCAACAACCTTAGATATTCCTGTATTGTATTCTGACGTATCTTGTAAATATCAGACAACTCATCCTGAGGTATTCTGAATTTCTTTTTCGTTCCGCATAAGCTCTTTAAGATACTATATATTAAAAATCCATTACACCCCAAGTTAAGGTTTCCAACAATATCCTTAAATACATCAAACTCTATGTTGAAAGTATTCGCTACATTGTAAAGTGTACCGTCATATTCTCTATCCTCTTCATGCTCAGGAATAATTTTGCTGCGTTCAAGTAATGTAGTGGGCATTTTAACCCTAACCCCTCTAAACGGTACAAGTTCTTTCCTATGAACCATTTCACGTATATCACTAGCCATTTGATAGCCTTCAACAAATCCTGTTTCTGTATCATAAATTGGATTGATAGGATAGTCAGTGATTGTTTTAATATACCCTAGCTGCTCCAATAATCCTCCATCCTTAACGATTTTGTCAACACTACGATTATCGGGACTGTAACCAAGAAATGATTTAATCTCACCTTGTTTAATGATTGTATTGTCATCTTTTAAATACCAACAATATTTATATAGGAAATTCAAATATGTATAGTAGCAGTAAGCAAAACTGAACGGTTTAATATTATTGAAATGTTGTGTAAACTCTATGAAAATTTCATTAGGTAAATATACGTTTTCTCCCTTTTTCTCCATTTAAAATCTCTCCATACTCTATTTTGAAAATTTACAATCAGCGCTGTTTGTTTGCTCAATATATCACAAAGTGATTGAGGTTGTCGAAGTTCAAAATAGCTTTTGAAATGAAGAAGAGGAATTTTATTATATAATCACTAGTCAAATTTAATGAGAGGAAAGAAAGGGGATATTCTGATTTATTTAGGATGTTAAGTGAAATATTTATAATTTATTGGGATTTGATTACAAGTCACTTCTCAAAAATCTTAATATGTATCATTTCTGTGGTGATTAATAACTACATAGTACTAGTTTTAACTAGTATCTATATACTAAAAATAAGGGAAGCGTAGCTCACTTATATATATACTTATATATTACCACATAAATGATACATATTAAAAATCGTCAAAAGTAGAAACTCAAAAATTAAAGTCAGGGCTACGTTTGGTAGTGTGCGCTCGATGTTGCGGATTCGGTGGTGCTGAACTATTGTAAACTCTCCCTCCACTTTTACATCGTATAAGTTTAGTTGTGGGACGTTTTGTTTTCTTTTGGCGGTTGCTTCTGTTTTCCTTTGATGGTTTGGCTCGGTGTAGTGGCTCGATTTGCGGAAAAATACCTTAAGTGGTTTGGTGGAAAGGTGTGGGGATTTTGCGATGGGCTTCAAGGATATAAGTTACTTCAACAACCTTAAAATGGGACTTCGTACAAAGTCATATAAGGCTCTTCACGCTAAGATGTTAGATTGATATGTTTCGATATCTATAGAACCAAAGAACCTCTCCATATGTCTTTTGAGATGTCTGAGAGACACTTATGACAGATTCGAGAAAATAAGTATTTTATTCAACTCAAGAGACTTGCATCAAATTGATAAAAAACACAGAAACCCAAGGGGGATAGACCTCATAATGTATAACAAGATGGCTCGTGCATGGTGTGCCTTACCTTGTTTTGTACCGTCTTTTTAGTCTTATCTCTACACACGTACGTTGTATGTGGTATATGTCATGCTTTCACTTGTCTCTCTCAGTGTCTTGCTTGTTGTCCTTGTGGCTGCCACGCTGTGCGTTATGTGCGCGCGTGTGGGTCTTGCCATGCTTATACTTGCGTGTGCAGGTCTGTCACTCTTAGTGTTATATGATGCAATGGATATAGTTTGTCCATGCCAAGTTGCTCTCATGTTATATCTCTTGTATAAAACATTTATATGAGAAACAGCCTTGCACACAGCATGGTTGTTTTGCTTGTTAAACGCTATAATGTGTAAGCTAAGATGTGAGTAAAACAATTGTCCTAAAGCTGTTTGAGGTTGTTCTCTTGTGCCACATGTTTTTTTGTCCTATTTCTGTGGATTAGAATGTTACATCTTTGCTATGAATCATATAACCTATGGATATTCCTCTCTGGTATTATTATTGCAGCTTTCTCTTTGCTCGAATCAATGTACTCTTACTGATACCTGTCAATTGCTCTACTTGCGTATATGAATGGGTCTCTAGTAATCCTAGTGCATGGTCTACTTGCTTTGATGTGTATTTGTTTGGTCGTCCTTCACGAAAATCATCACGTTGTCTAGCAATCGCTTTTCCTGCTTGCGTACGTTCAACTATCATGTTTCTTTCATATTCTGCATAAGCAAAAAATATCTGTCTCATCAACACACTATTTGGAGTGTTATCTATAATCATCCCCATATTATCTATAATGACCTTTACCCCTCTATCAATTAGCTCTTTTACTATTTGTTCACCTTCAATGAGTGTTCTTGCAAAACGGTCTAGCTTGGTTACAACGAGTGTATCACCTTGCCCTAATTTATCTACTAATTGTTTGAATGCGGGTCTATCAATAGTTTTACCAGTAAAAGCCTCTTGCACTATTTCATCACAATTATAGCCTTCTAATTTTTGTACTTGCTCTTCCAATGAATTACCTTTATTAGCTTGTCCGTAAGTGCTCACCCTTGCATATCCATAAATCATTTTTAAAATCCCCTTTTTCCATATGTATTTATGACACTATGTTTCGACACCGTTTGATGTATTGATTTTATCACATTGGGAAGTGAGGGTCAAAACTTTTAAGTTATGATACCGAAGGCGTTAATTTAAAAAAATCCCCTATTTTTGATAACAAACCTCAAAAAAAGAATCAATATATCGTGTAACATAAATGTATGCCTATCAAACTCAAACAAAAAACGGGAACAATTTGCGGACACCTAGACCAAAAGAAACTTATACAATTTATATAAGCAATAAAAAACAAAACTTTTTCTAATATCACTTGTATTTCATCCAATCAGTCGGTCTTATACAAGGAAATACCCATAAACAAAATCTCCACCTATATACACCCTATATAACCTCCCACTGCGCCTATAAAAATGGAGTGAACTTTACACTTCGACGCTTTTATTATGTGGGAAGTTTTTTTACGAAAACTATTAAAAATATGAAGCTCTATGAATACAATGCTCCTTACAACTAATATTCCAATGCAAGTACCTGTAAAACATCTTACATTCATGAGCCTATAAATAAGGAGGTCTGAAATCAATCAAAAGCACGTTTATGTAATAGGAGGTCCTCCCATGCCAAGATTTTAATGTAGCTACAACTAACACCTTTCTTATATACAAGAATTTTTACAAACAATGATGCAACACTGCTCTGATGCGTTGCTGGTGGTAGATTTGGACAAGATGGCTACAAAATAAGCGGTAGTTTATACAATGTCAAATCATGTATTGCCCATATATTCATGCCGAAGATAACGGCTTAAAGCACCTATCTCTTTGTAGTAGACGTTACATTTTAAGCTTCTACCTATGAAGAAAGAAGAAGGAATAAAAAATAAACTTTTCTGCACAAAAAACTGAACACAAACTGCACAAAAACAAAGGAGATATGGTGATGAGTATATGGATTAACAATCATCACGCTTTATTCAAGAAAGGAGGAAACAAAAATGGAAATCAAAATGAAAATAAGTGATAAAGTAGCATTAGCTTTAATCCCTGTTATTTCTGCTGGAATCGGTGGGTTATTTTACTGGCTTGTAGGCTAACCTGCTATCGCTAAACTCGTACATAACAAACGGTGATAGAGGTCTAAATATAACCTTTATCACCTCTTCATAATCATGTGTAGGAAGCTTGGATAAAAACTCGTGATAAGAAGGTACCAATAGATTTTCATGGAAATATAAGACCTATTATCCCTTTACGTTGGTGGTAAGTTTGGCATTGGCGGATGTTTTTGGCGGTTTGTATGGTGTTGGGGCATCTATTTACAAACAATACTTATTTATAAAGCAAAACATTATATATACTAAATACGTATTGAATGTATAATCAAAAAAATATGTACTTTTTTAAAGAAAAATCATAAAAAAGTACATATTTATTTAGTAAAATCGAGACCCAAGCATGTCTGTCACTTTGAAACATGATATTATAAATTCATAGCCAATTTAATCATATGGAGTTAGTTTCTACCTAATTTCTATCGATAAAACTACATTGATAGAAAGGGGGTGATAAACCCATGGAAAATATACTTTTATTTTTAGTAAAGGGAATACTTTTAAGTATTGGTCAACAAGTCGGGGATGCACTTTCCAATACATTTAAAATAAAAGAAAAAACCACTCAAACGACTGCAATCGTTAAAGAGTGGTTCGAAAAAAATAAATAAAACGAATAGCGAACTAACTGCGCTAATTGGCTAGAAAAACAAGGGTACGGCAATACTCTTGTTTTTTCTTTTGCTTACTTATAAAAATTCTCTAAAAGCCAACTTTTAATTAAAAAATTAACTCGACTAATAATAGTTAATTTTCAACGTAAAGTTTACTAAATGTAAACTTTGCGTGTAATTAAATTATATCATTAAACCACAAAAATTAAACCAATTGTTTATCTCGTAAATCTTAAAAATAAAGGGTTTACAGCTTTAAAACCCTTCAAATACAACTGTAAACTTGTTATCGGTAAACATTGCTAAAATAAAGATTTTTTATATAAAACCAACCTGATTTTAATTGTTATCGGTAATTCATATGTATTCACTACTATTATTGTTCATGAAAAACAAAAGTAAACACATCTTTCTTTAAAGGAAATAAACGTTGTATGTTATCGATTGATTTATTTAAAGGAAGTATGGATGAGGGTGATTAAATAGAAACAGTGTACATAATTATTATTCCCTAACGTGCTATAATTTACGTATGTAATAATATGTAAAGTGGGAAGGAAGGGTTTAGATGAAGTTTAAATATTACAATGACACAGGAAGAATAGTAAATATTCATCCTGCTACATTTATTCATGGTTGCAAAGGGGACGAAGCACCCATTAAGCCATTGGAAGAAAGATTATTTATTCTACCAGAAGGAACATATCCTTGGGTAAAGATGTGGGATTACGGCGAAAAAAGAGGATTGCAAATTTTGGTTTCACCTACTATGGATTAAATTGAATGATGCTTATCAAAGTGGTTGAAGAAAGTGCATATAAACATTTGTATAAATTGGTAAGAGGGGTTGGAAATATGAATAATTCTGTAAACTTCACTGTATTATCCATGAGTTTGTTAAAGGATTACGATGTAGTACCTTTTTTAATAATTGCACTAGGAACCGTTAAGCATACTCATGGTTTAATTGATAGTTGTTATGATGAAAGAGAGCAGGAATATTATGAAGCATATCGTAGAAGTAAATTCTATATTCCTAAGTTACATAATGGTTATACTGTTTCAAATCAAGAAAGAATAAAAAAAGTGGTAGGAATGTTACAATGGGCGATTGATAACGAGGATGATACAAATATTATAAAGCTTATGAAAAAAGGTTATAGGTTGGCATATAATTATGTTTTCCAAAAAAAAGATAGTGTTATTCTTCATGAGTTTTTAAATGATAAATATAGAAAGAATTTTGCTAAGAATACTTATGAAGATAGCTATACTTTTTCGCAAATGCATTATATAAGTTATATTTCAGTGGTAATGTATAGTACTATCAGGCAAAATAAAGAACTTGTAATAAATTCAATGTTAAAAAAAGATTTGGAAGAGATGGTTGGAGGAGATTCTCTGAAATTTCCTATCACAATTACGGAAGCCATTTCTGATGTAGAAGAATGTTATAAAAATGAAGAAATCGTTAAACTTTTTAATGAATATGAAATTGCCTTTAAACAAAAAAATCACGTTTTAGAAGATATAATTGGTTATCTAACTGACAAAGAGAAACGGATTTTTAAGAAACTGCATTCTCAGGATATAGAACAAGCGGATTTTGATTATAAAGTGGCGAGGCAAGGTAAAATGAAATTTCATTCTATGATTTCTGCATGGGTGCAGTACATGGGAATTAATTATAAAGATTTGAAAATGAATATAGTATTTTCTAAGGAAGACTTGGTTCGTTTATTTGCAACTTATACTTTTTTTAAAAAGGAATTTAGTATTAGAGATGATAAATATAAGGATATTATTATATTTTCTTTCTTAAATATCTGGGCTATATCTAAGGAATATGAATATACAAAAAATAAATATTTGGAAGATATAAAAGAGGAATATTATGAAGAGTTATCTAGTATTAAGAATGAGCTGTTACTTCAGACGGAACAACTTGCGACAAAGAAGGCGGAAACTCAGGCTAAACAACTAGTTATAGAAGAAGAAAACAAATTATTAAGGGAAGAGAATGAAGCGTTAAAAAGAAAAATAAAAAGGAATGAGCAGCAACTCCAAGAAGTGAAACAAAATTCTACAGAACTTTTAGCATTACGTGAGCTGCTATTTGATTTGGAAAATAAAGAAGATAATCTTCAGGGTAGAAATTTACATATTGAAGAGGGCTATGAAGATAGACTTAGATATCTGAATAGTCAAAAATGCGCAATAGTTGGTGGTCGTCCAGATTGGCAAAATAAGATAAAGAAGCATATTAGTAGTTTTATATTTATTAGTGTAGATGAAAAGGGTAGAGATTTGAGTTTTTTAAATAAAATGGAAGCCGTTTTTATAAAAACGACTTATCTTAATCACTCGCTTTATTATAAAGTGATAGACGCTGTTAATATGAGCGGTGTACCTATCTTTTATCTTAACCGTACTGATAATATTGAACTAACTATTAATGAGATTGGCAAAAGGTTATCGTCTCAGATAAGTGCAAACTAATAATAGATAGATTAGTTTGCAGTCGGATTAATGATTGTAATAAAAAAGCCCTGAAAGAGAGAATATAGAGTGAAATTAATTCATAAAATCATTTGTAGAATTGTTAATAGAACGTTTAAAAATCTTGCTATTTTTCGACCTTGTTCGACAAGGTTTTTTTTGTTTATTTGTTAAAATAAACCTTACATTCTAATTTAAAGGGGGGAGATAGAAAATGCTGAATTTAGAACCGTTTGTTTATGTAAACAAAATAGTAGTTAATGATACAGATAAAGTGCGAGAGTATTTTAAGGAACTTTTACAGAGAAGAAATAGTACAGAGGGTTACCATTCACTTGAGAGTTCAGAAGAAGTCATTGCTATTAATTACTATAGGGTTATAAATACATTTGATTTTTCTTTTGATAAAGAAAACAATAAAATCGTCTCAGAAGAAACCCCTAAAATTATGAATGCAGAATTAAGATTGAATTTAGAGAATGGAACGCTAATTGTCTGGGGGAAACCCAGTGTAATTAAGTTTATAAATACAGTTTTGCAGGATGAGGAACTCTTTCAGGTTAAATCAAACGGACTTGAATTTGAGAGTTTTTATAAGAATTTTTCGGAGTGTAAAACTGAAATAACGGAAGTTTCATTTAACGATATTAGAGTTCTTAATAAATATATACCTGTTGCTACATTGAGTACAACAAGTAATAAAGACGCCTTATATTTAGTTGAAAATTTAGGCGCAAAAGTCTCGAGAGTAAAAATTAGGGTCTTTTCTAAAGACGATGAGTTTGTTGAACTAGATACGAATCTTGAAGATGGGATAATTAAATTTAATTTTCAAGTTATAGATAAAGTATTTATTGAAGATATAAAAGAAAAAATTAACAAATTAAAATTAATATGAGGTGTATTCTATGTCAGAGCAACAGCAATTTGAAGGGGAAAGATGGACAACGCAAACTATTAAAATATTAACAGAATTAGGCTGGAGACAGGTAGGATGTTCTAATTTTGATATCCCTTGTGAAAATAAAAGTATGCATGGAACGGGAAAAAGTGCAGAGCGAAGAAATGACCATGGAGTGGATTCACTTTTCACATATCATGACCCATATCTGAATGAAAATTTAAATATTATTGTTGAATCTAAAAAAAGAGTATGGTCAGGTATCAATACATCAAATCTTGATTCATTTGTAAAGCAACTTTATACGACTATTGAGTGTGCGAATGTTTCCCAAAAAATACATGAGTTGGGATGTGAAGGAGTTAATACAGGTTTATTGATGATTTGGTGTGATGAACTAGATAAGTATAATTATGATAAAGTGATTGAACATTTATCTAAGGTGAAATTACCTCAAAAGAAGAAGCCTATTACATTATATGTTGCGACAAATCATGAGATTTTAAAATGGTCTTCATTAATAGAGTATAAAGCAGAATTAGAAAGAGACTGTGAAGAATTTAATTACTTTTATCCTAGTGATTTTTACAGAAGAGTAAAAAGTATGAGTACGCAGAAGGGATATTTAAATTTAATTCAATTGTATTCTAGTTATATCTTTGCTAAAAGTCGAAAAAAAGTAGAGATGTATGGTATGTCTAAGATAATTGATATAAATCATGTATTCTTTTTTGCTGAACCAACAAAAAAAGAGTTGGAATTTATGTATCAATTATTGAAGGACTTTCAATTTGAGGATGCAGATGAAATTAATATTCACTTTTATGGTCAGCAAATCAAATTTAGGGAACATATTGCAGAGTTTATTCGTAGTAAAAGAGAGTATTTTAAACTTAATAAATCACAACTTCAAATTAAGATTGAATATATGAACGAATTAAAAACAGTACCAGAAAAGTATAACGTTAAGGAGGAGGGATAAGTTGGTTAGAAGTTATCCTAAAAAATATAGTGTTAGAAGAGTTATAGAAGAGCATCTTTCAACAAAAGATACTAAAGAGTTTTTACAAGCGAGAGGAATTTTAGCTATTTGTAATACAAAGAAAGATTTGGCTAAAGTTGGTGGGGACTACTATTTAAATCAGAAAGATTACGAAGATTTAAAAGGAAGAATGGATGTAGAACAAAACTATAAAAAATCAGGTAGAATATCTTTTCAAAAAGAACATTTAAAAAGTCTTCAAGAATCTTTTGAAGCGCTTGGTAATAGGTGTATTAATAAAGATGATAATACTAAATTAACTGTTTCAAAAAATGCGGATGGTAGTGCAAAGATTTTATTAACTTATGATGAATATAAACCGAGTATGATTGACTTATTAGATGTAACTAAACGCCAAGTTGAAATTAAGTTAAACACTCATGGTGATAACTGTAGTCTAGATTTCGATATGCAAGCAGCAGGTGATTATAAAAAAGTTAAAGAATTAACAATGTATATTACTGATAATGATGAAGATATTACATTTGAATTTCAAGAGATTTCTTTAAATGAATTAAAAAAATCAAATAGAATAGAGTTATTTGAAAGGTTTTTCAAGGCTATTGATGAACCTTGGGAATTAGTTGAGATAAAAAAAATAAAAGTTAAAAGAGACTCAACAGAGAAAAAAATAGATGCAGACCAACTAGCCGGAATCAATTCTGCTGTTTTGGATGGAGATAATCTAAAGGAAAATAAATTTGTAAAAAGTACATTAGACAAAGGATTTTATTTTTCAATGGCTTCAATGAGGTTAGACCATATAACTAGTAATAAATTCATTGACTTGGTTATTGATTTTAAAACGAGACCTGAGATGTGTGAAGTGAAAATAAGTCATTCTGGAGTTTATGTGGCTAAAGACGATGGCGATGGTTTTACTGAACTGAAAAGTGTTATGGAAGGCACTGAACAAGAAAAACTATTATTGGAATATAAAAATACACTTTATGAAATTTTTCTTGAATTAAGTAATGTACCAATGGTTAATGTAGAATTTACAGCATCTAATGAAGTTGCAGCTTCGACAGAAGATGACATTAAAAAATGATTATACATAACTAAATTCCCATTATTGATGGTAATAAGGAGAGAGACACCATGCTAAGTATCTTTGGTAGGGTGTTTTATATATGGATAAACCATTTATATAGATACTTGTAGATGTTTATACAAAAACTATGTAAAGAACAGTTTCTATAATGATGGAGAATATAATAAGGAAAGAACAGGGATACAGCTTTACATCTATCAGTGACTACTTTATACTTGAAATATAATTTTAAATATAGGAAGTAGTGCTACTTCTTAAACTATATATACATAGCTAGTCTAACACCTTTAGCTGATTTTATTCTTAACAACTGAAGCTGTAGTAGCTGACAAGCCAGAACCAAATGCACCAGCAATGCCTGACATGGGCGGCATGGGCATGGGCGGTATGGGCGGAAT